>Ga0233444_10000846_pt1 | contig 37276 bp, 22 predicted proteins | sample SI_124_October20_6_FD_182792 | JGI IMG/M metagenome (GOLD analysis project Ga0233444, IMG submission 182792) | Seawater microbial communities from Saanich Inlet, British Columbia, Canada - SI_124_October2016_10_MG | ecosystem: Environmental > Aquatic > Marine > Inlet | place: Canada: British... | reverse complement strand
TCAAATCTGAAAATAACGTTAGCCTTTTAGCTACTAGGTATTGATCATGACTATACTAATCTCTCATTACAATGAAAAATTTTTAAACTAAATGAAAACCCAAAAACGACTAGATTAATTAGATTATTAAGGAAGAAAATAAAAACACCCCTAGCCAGATACTAGAGGTGTCCACTCATAAGTTATAATAAACTATAAAACCTTCATGAAAAAGTTTTACACCCCAATTTACATTTGAATACTCTTTCTGTTTTTTTTAATTATACAAAAGCTGTGAAATTGTCTACCAAATCCACAGAAACATAAAAATTACAGCCCTTTAGTTAACGCTAGATTATATTACTACCCTTTAATGGGCTTAAAATCAGCATATAAAAAGTAAGGAGTCGGTTATTGGAGTATTTGACCTAATCGCACCAGAGCTTGCAACAAACAATGCAGTTCAACAATATACAGTTCAAGAATGCCACGTAGGAATGATTCGTAAAACATCTTATCATTAATTAACTTTACGGGATATGATTCATTAGAATTTAATTAATTAATGAATGAAAAACTAACGATTTAAATTCATTGGGAATTAAATAGGATGTGTAATCATAAGTTTGCAAATATATAATACCTATTAATTCCTCCACTGGATCTACAAAAAAATAGGTGTGGAAATAACCAGACCAATATAATGTTCCTATACTCCCTTTTCCTCCAAGAGCTTGATCTTTTTCAGATACTAAGCCAAAAGCTAGTCCAAAAGGTGAGCTAGGAATGTGACTATTCTGATTTACATAAACTAGTTCAACTGTTTTCTTACCCAATATCTGTTTGTCATTAAATGATCCCTTGTTGAGAAACATTTGAAGGAAATTGGAATAATCTGCTGTTGTGCTGGACAAACCTGCACCTCCTGATAAAAAAGTCTTTGCCCCTTTTATAGGGTAATTTGTATCATAAAAATCTCCTTGGTATTTGGTCCAAAACCCATCTTTCTTTGTCTGAATAGGAACTAATCTGTCCTGATGTGTTTTTGGTAAATAGAAATAGGTATCCTTCATTTCTAAGGGGTCGAAGATTCGTTCTTTAAAAAAAACATCTAAAGATTTTTGTGAAATAACTTCAATAAAGTAGCCCAATACATCTAAGCTCTCCCCATAAGTAAACGCCTCTCCAGGTTCGTGGTGCAAAGGCAGTTGCGCTAATTTCTTCACATTTGATTCTATATCTATGGAGTCTGTTGTAAATAAATCTACAATACCTTTCTTTTTATAAATAGCCTTAAAACGAGTATCCAAATCGACAACTCCATAGCCAATTCCTGAGGTATGCGTTAACAAATGTCTAATCGAAATTTTATTTTCAGCAGGCTTTGACAAATAGGTGCTGTCAGTATCATTAAAGTTTGTTAAAATTTTGAGGTTTTTAAATTCTGGAATATACTTTTCAATGTGATCGTCCAAATTAAATTTCCCTTCTTCCCAAAGCATCAAAACAGCTAATGATGTTACAGCCTTGGTCATAGAAGCAATTCTAAAAATATCATCTGTCGAGTACATTATTTTGTTCTCTACATCAGAATATCCAAAAGCTTTATTATAAATGATTTTATTGTTTCTTCGGATTAAAGCTACTGCTCCTGGAATCTGATTATCTTTTATAGCTTTATTGAGGTAGGAATCAATTCTGTCCAGACGCTCCGATGACACGCCTTGATTTTCAGGAAGATCAAATGTTGAAGTGTTTTGACTACAGCCTGAAACCAAAAAAATTATTAATGAGACAAAATAGAGTCTTTTCATAATAAGACGATGAATTATTAAATCTAAAGTACATAATTAATAATTGAGTCAAATATGAAGCTTATTCTATTTTTATGCCCATGACTATTGGAGGTTGTATGAACGGTTGACTAATCTTTTTATTCTAAAAAAAATTAAATGCATTAGTTGCATCTGGCAGATCCTTGGATTGAGCTTCAATAAATCATATATCATTGGTATACAGGTGTTCATAAACACTAGTAACCTAATTAGGGATTGATGCAATTGAAATATTATCTAATAATTGGAATTGATTAAATACAGAACTACAACTTAAGATTGATATAAAAAAATGTAACCGTGCATTTATGTTAGAAGATTCCCTTGGTCATCCCATTCTGCCTGTTCATTTCTTTTGTCCTGATCAACACACCTATCAATCCAATCTTGATCATATGCAACGCCAACACTTTTCAATACATCTTCGGGTACTCCATCCCAAACATTAGGCATATTTCCCTGATAATCTATTTCTGAAACTCCAACTTCAGAGGTGAAATACCCAGTCATTACAAGGTTTCTTAGTAAAGAGAAAAATTGAACTTCATGCGATTGAATCTCTAAATCTGGGTTGGGAAAGGCAATTTTATCGAGGATGTCTTTTTGTTCGTTCTCTGAAATATTTACGAAGCGTTTATTAAAATTTTGGTTGCTATAACTATTCAACCACATTAAACCTCCACGTATTTTAGTTTGAAATTCAGAAACATCTTTCATCATAAACTCTATGAATTCAGGAACACCAGCTTGCTCAATGGTTCCTTCTTTTGTAGGAGGTAAAATCAAATTAGCCAAGACAACGATCAAATTCAATTCGGAATCATCAAAGAATTTTTCTTGAAGTAATTTTTCATCAAAAGCTGCTTCTTTTGGAGTCCTTCCGTATTTATAATCCCAAATATTTTTTTTAATTATAGCCTCTGAATTTGGCGCACAGCCTTCAAGCAACAAACCACCTCCGGCTATAGATCCTACTAATAAAGACTTGATACTTTCTCTTCTATCCATTTCTTAAAAATTTTGTTTTTTGAATTGATCTATTATATGATCTGCCGTTCTCCAAGATAGTGCTAGTATGGTCCAGGTTGGATTTTTATCAGCCTGGGAAACAAAAGGACCAGCATCAACGATAAAAACATTCTCTACGTCATGTAGTCGTTCAAATTCATTTACTACTGACGTTTTTGGATCACTTCCCATGCGTGTAGTACCAACTTCATGTATAATTCTACCCGGAGCGTGAAGTCCAAAATTTTTGTCTTTTCCTGGCTTATCCCCCAAAACAATCCCGCCCATATTATGAGCAATCTCTTCAAAGGTATCGTGCATATGATTGGCTTGTTTCTTCTCAAAATCGGACCAATGGTAATTAAACCTTAAAACAGGAATACCATACTGATCTACCTGAGTTGGGTCAATTTCACAATAGTTTTCTTTTTGAGCAATCGACTCTCCTCTTCCAGACATACCCATAACTGATCCATAAAACTTTTTAACATCTTGTCTTAGAGAATTTCCATATCCTCCAACGGGTAATCCGAGGTGTTCATTTAAAAGATTTGGGTCAAAACCAGTACCATAAGAAGGCATACCCAAACCTCCCCAAACTTCGATATGGTATCCTCTAGGAAAATCTAAATTCTTGTTATCTAACCACCAAGGTGAATAAACATGCATCCCTCCTACACCATCTTCGTTGTAGGTTTTTCTATCCATAAGTTTTGGAACAAAAACCACCCTGTCAGCACCCGTAGAATCATGAAGATACTTTCCTATCAAATCACTACTATTACCCAATCCATTGGGGTGTTGAGTTGATTTAGAATTTAATAAAATTCGTGCACTGCTGCAGGCAGAAGCTGCTAAAACGACCACCTTAGATTTAAGTCTATACTCCAACCGATCTTTTTTGCTTATGTAAGAAACGCCTGTTGCTTTTCCATTTTCATCAACATCTACTCGATGCACCATGCTATCTACATACAAATCTATCTGTCCACCACTTTTTTGAGCTGGGAAAATTAAACAGGATCCAGAAGAAAAATCAGCATAAACAGAGCAGCTTCTATTGCATTGACCACAGTAGAAACAAACACCTCGTTCTGGATTAATTCTTTTGGTTAAAACCGAGAGTCTAGAAGGGATTACCTTTACATTAGATTTTCTTGCACCCTTTATATAAAATAATTCGTGCAGCCTTGGTTTCGGGGGAGGGAGGAAAAATCCATCTGGATCGTTATACATGTTTTCGTTGGTTCCAAAAACACCAATTAGCTTATCTACTTTATCGTAATAAGGCTTTATATCTTCATAACCAATTGGCCAGTTCTCTCCTAGACCATCTTTATCTTTGCTTTTAAAGTCATTCGGCCCAAAGCGAAGAGAAATACGGCCCCAATGATTAGTTCTACCTCCTAACATCCTTGATCGATACCAGTCAAACTCAGTGTCTCCAATTCTGTTGTAAGGTTCTCCTTCGATATCCCAGCCTCCATAGGCCATATCATATTCCCCAAAATCTCTTTGAGTACCTGCTCCTCTTCTAGGCGATTCATGAGCCCATTTAAATTGAGTTTGCTGATCTGGGTTTGCTGGATCAAAATGAGGGCCAGCTTCAATAACAGCAACCTTTAATCCTGAGTCTGCTAAAACTTTTGTAGCCATACCTCCACCTGCACCAGATCCAACAATTATCACATCATAATGTTTAGTGTTTTCAATTATTTCCATATTCAATTAATAGTTTTTTTATAAAAAATTATATCGTTTAAAAGTTCAATTATCTCATAATCAGTAATAGCAATAAATTTCTTTGCGTTTGAGTGATCCCCGTCTTCGACTCTAACCCAGAACTATTTTTTATCATGTCGTTGTGCTGCATAAATTAGGCGAAATTTTATTTTAATTAAATTTAATTAAAATAAATATCCACATAAAACAAATTAGACGAGTCTAATGATTACTTATACTAAAAAATAAAAATAAAGAGGTGAAAATAAATGTGTTTTTAAACTAAATTTTGTTAAAATTAGATGTGGTTTTTCAATTTAATAAATGCTTTATAGTCAATTATCGTTCTTTAAAAAAGTTAGGATTATAAATTAAATCTTCCACCTTGGTGTCTAGTAAAGAAAATAATTCGTCAATATTTTGAACTGGAATTTTACAGAAATTATTTTCACACACGTAGTAATAGGTCTCAATTGGATCATGCCTGTCTTTTAATAAATATAAATCTGATTTAGAAGCAGAGGTTGAAATAACCGAATTGGGGATATAAAAGGGAAGTAATAGATTCATTTTATCAATTGCTAACGGTCCTGTAATAGCTATTTCATAAAAAGGAAGCGTAAAGTTATATATAGATTGTAACCAATTAGCATGCTTTAATGGTTCCTCAAATGACATTGGCTGAATTAAAGACGTCATTTTTTCAGCACGTAATTTAAATTCTGGAATACCAAAAAAGTGATTTAGCTTAAATAGGTTTTCGGCCATCTTACTGTTAGCTGATGGTAATAAATTATCTTCAAGCTGAATCATTGAGCCAGTAATTGATTGATTATTATCTTTTGAAAATTTTAAATAAACTCCATCTTCAGAAGAAAATGTATTTAGCGTAAAGTCCGTTAATTCTTTGGCTAAAAAAAGTTTACTTTCGTCTGCCGTTACCTCATAATAACCAATTAAAGCATCAATTAAAAAAACATAGTCTTCAAGAAGTAAAAGCGACTCTGAGGAGTTTACAGTGTGTTTAATTCTTTTATTTTTATATAAATTTTCTGAAATTAAAACATTTAACATTTGATCAGCCTGTTCTAAAAAAACTGAATCTTCAAAAGATTTATAAGAATCTAACAACCCCCTTATAGCAATAGCATTCCATGAAAATATAATCTTTTTATCTACAACAGGAGCAGGTCTGTTTTCTCTCAAATGATATAATTTATCATTTACAATTCTCTTCTGTTTTTTAAAATAATCCTCAGACCAGTTATATTTATTAGCAAAAATAGAATCGTTAGTTTGTTTAAAAGGTATAAACCTATTACTATCCAATATTTCATCATTGGATATATTGTAATAATCTGAAAACCAACTGAAATTTTTACCTAGGGACTTATTTAACTCTTGTATGGACCAGGTGTAAAAATCTCCCTCATTTATAAGACCATTTATATCTTGACTATCTGCTGCAATCGAAGAGTAAAATAAAAGTGAAGGATCTTTCATTTCACGATTAAGAAAGCTCAAGATCATATAGGCTTCTTCTTTATAGAATTCATCCTTGAAAACTTGATAAAAATTTGCATACAAACTCAACATTTGAACATTATCGTAAAGCATTTTCTCGTAGTGTGGAATTTTCCATTTTCTATCCGTTGAATAACGATGAAATCCTCCTCCAATTTGATCATTAACCCCACCGTAAGAAATATTTTGTAAAGATTTTTTCAGGAATTCTTTAATCTCTTTTATGTCAAATTCAACAGCGTATCTCAACAAAGACTGCAAGACAATAGGTGACATAAATTTCTCACCAACTCCAAAACCCCCATGTTTCATATCCATTTTCTGACTAATTTCAGATACTATATTAGCTATACTCTCATTTGAAAAAGAACTTTCCTTAACAAAATCAGGAGTTATAAGTGTTTTAGATATTCCTTGTTCAATTTTTTTTGCGTGATCTTTTAAATCTGAAGGACGTGTTTTGTAAAAAGATTGAAGTTGCTTTAGGATTGATATCCATTGAGTTTTATCAACATAAGTTCCAGCCCATATGGGACTTCCATCTGGCAGCGTTATTATATTCATAGGCCATCCTACATTTCCTGAAATAGTTTTAAGTGCTTTCATGAAATGTGCATCTATATCAGGGCGCTCTTCACGGTCTACTTTTATACTTATGAAATTTGAATTCATCTGAATTGCAACATCATTATCTTGGAAAGTCTCTTCCTCCATAACATGACACCAATGACAAGAAGAATAGCCTACACTAACTATAATCAATTTCTGTTCAATTTTAGCGCGTTCTAGAGCTTCTTCACCCCATGGATTCCAATGAATAGGATTGTTTGCGTGTTGTTGAAGGTATAGACTGCCTTGATCAGCTAGTTTGTTTTGAGCAAATAGTAAGATTGATGAAAAAATGAAAAAAAATGAAAAATTACATCTGAGATTAACCATTTTTTCTATTTAGATTTTATAAAACTCTGTAAGACATCATTATTATTGGCAACTAAAATAATTGTTCCATCATTAGTTTGTACTTCAATCATTTTTTTTGCATCTCCAGGAGTAAAAAACCCACTTTGATTAACCGGAGAAAAAGTGTATTCTCCTGATTCTGAACCTAAAAAGAGGGCTCCAATTCCAGCATCGTTTCGAGGGGTTTCAATTTCAGAATGATGCATATTTCCTATCAATAGAATATCATTAATATCATCTTTATTATAATCACCAACCAAAAAGTCATTGACTGATGAAAATTGTGCTCTTACAGGGAGTTTATTTATCATAAAGTCCCCAGAACCAAGATTGGTAAGTATGGCACTCGAAAAATAAGTAGCTTGATAGTTTAATGAATTATTCAAAAGGTCTCCGTAAACGTTATTTACATCCAGACTTGCAAAAACATCATATTTCATGAATTTCTCTTTAATTTCAGGCACCTGTTGAGCAGAGCAAGAAAAACCCCTCAATGGATATTGAATACCATAGTTGTAATAAGTAAGAACGATGTCATTTTTTCCGTTTTGATCAAAATCATTGTAATAAACTTCAAAAGGACTTTCGGGCTTTGCTTTGTACTTATAGTTTTCACCTAAATTACCAACTAATAGATCCATATCTCCATCATTATCAATATCTGCCTCTTTAATTGTAAACCACCACCCTTTCAATTGATCAAGATTAGGGCTAGGTTTTGGGTAAAGAATTCCAGCCACATTTTCATAAACACGAATTGAAGACCATTCACCCACAACAACTAGGTCTTTATCGTTATCGTTGTCAATATCTGTCCAAACGGCGTCACTTACCATTCCCCAATCTTTGAAGTTTTTACTGTTAACAATATCTATTTCAAAAACACCTTTATTGTTTTTTAAAATATAACTTGATGTTGGTTCAGGATAATTCCAAGGTTTTAATTTAGATCCAATAAAAAGATCTAAATCACCATCTTTGTCGTAATCTGTAGCTGTTACAACTGATCCACTTAGAAACAAATCAGGTAAGCTTTTTTTAGAAAAAACAAAATTACCTCTACCATCATTTAGATACAAACGGTCTAAATATGCAGGATTATTGGGTTCAAATTCATTCCCCCCACTTACCACATATAAATCCATATCATTATCATTGTCTACATCTAAAAAAAGAGCATCAATGTCTTCAGTAAACTTATGTCTTTCCCAGGGTGCATTTTCAGTTTTGACAAATCCTCCTAAAATACTTTGTAAATAAAGATTTCCAGCTTTGCCAAGAGCACCGCCAATAAAAAAATCTTCAAGTCCATCGCCGTTGACATCAGCTTTTGCTAAAGCAGGTCCTTGTTGAGAAAATTTATGAGGTAGCAGGATTTGCTGCTTATAGTCGTCAAAAAATTGTTCTTCGTGAATGTGTTTAGGAGCAAGTTTAGACAGAGTTATATCTGTGAAAATTGTTTTTGGTTTTGGTTTTTTAATAGAGGGCTGATTGGGTTGATAATTTATCTGATGAAGTTTATTGGCCTCTGGTGTATATAGTACTTGTCTTTTTTCATTTGGCCAAATTATTTCAATACTATCAACTTGTTTATTAGCTCCAAGGCCAAAATGAAGTAGATTTTCACTTACTGAATACATGCCCCTGATACTAGTAACTTCTGCATATTGAGTATTTTTAGGTGTATATATTTTACATTTTGTACCTATTTCACTTTTAAAGTTTTCATAAGTAACTTTCAATCTAATATAATTTGCATCTCCAAGTTCAACAGTATTGTTTTTGTATAGAAAAGGAAAATCATTAACATTATTTACAACTATCTCTAAATCACCATCATTATCCAGATCAGCATATGCAGAGCCATTGGAAAACGAAGGTTGATTTAATCCCCAAGTAGCTGTTGTGTTTTTAAAAGAAAAATTTCCTGAATTTTGGTACATATAATTTGAAAGCTTTATGCTTGGTAAAAAATCAAGCACTTCTTGAAGAGGAAGAATATCCCAAATATTGATTTCTCCTAAATTAGGGTTATCATTAATATAATTAGTAATAAAGTTTTTTGTGAATTTATCTACAGATTTATCCCCATCTGTGTTTCTTATGTCTCTTAAAAGGCCATTGGTAATGTGAATATCTCGAAAACCATCATTGTCAAAATCAGCAATCAAATTTGACCAACTCCAGTCTGTTGCAGCTAAATTAGCGAAGTTGGAAATCTCGCTAAAGCTTTCATTTCCATTATTTAAATGAAGGGCATTAAACATATATTGGTAGTGCCCACCATCATTTACAACATTCCAAAACTCTTGAACATCCATACCACTCATGTTTGATTTTAAACGGAAGTTATCTTCAGCAACCATATCAAGAGTCATTAGATCTATATTTCCATCATTATCTATATCGGCTGAGTCAACTCCCATACTATAAAAAGATGTATGTTTCATAGATTGCTCTGTCTGATACCTAAAAGTACCATCACCATTATTCATATATAAAAAATCTGGTGCATCAAAATCATTTGAAACATAAAGATCCAACCAACCGTCTTTATTGAAATCTGCTACACTGGCGCTACTGGGGAAACCTGTTTTGACTAATCCAGCTTCTTTAGTAGCAAGTTCAAAGTATTTATTATTTATGTTTTTGTAGAGTTGAGAAGTGTATTCTGGTTTCATAATGTCCTGCCCTATAAAAGGAGAATAACTTCCTCTATTAGGAGGGTGATTTAAAACAAATAAATCTATAAATCCATCTCTGTTATAATCAAAAAAAACAGCTTGTCTTGAACGTTGTTTATCATCAACACCCCATTTTTCAGCTTCTTCTTCAAAAGTGAAGTTGCCTTTATTTATGTAGAGTTTATTAGCCCTTCGATCAGGTTGAAAATCGTATAGTTCTTTACTAACGTAAATGTCTAAAAGTCCATCTCCATTAACATCTGCAATCGAAACTCCTGAAGACCAATTCCCATCATTTGTGATTCCTGCAGAAATTGTTTTTTTTTCAAATTTTAAATCGCCTTTATTCTTATATATTTCATCCCCAACAAGATTGCCTGTAAAATAAATATCTGTTAGACCGTCGTTATCAAAATCAGCCAAACCTACCCCCCCACCACCATAAAAATTAGCGTATAATAAAATATTTTGTGACTTACTATCCTGGACATTATTGGCAAAATCTAATCCAGTCTGACTTGGAGGTAAAGATTCAAACTTTTTGTTTTGAGCTTTTAAAGTGGATATTACAAAAAAGCAGTAAATAAAAAACTTTTTATGCATATAGGTAAATTAATTTTAATAATTTTTAATGGAATCCTTACTTATTGTAAATATAGGATATGTTTATCTTAATACCAATAGAATGATTTTCAGACTCAAAAGAGGCTATATTAAAATAAAAAAATGGAGGAAATTAATCCCCCATTTTTTAAATCTTAGTCAAAATTATTTAAAAAACTAATTATCCCACCAAACCCTTGTCATTCGATCATTTGGACCCTGAGATGATATCATTGCATTGAAGTTCTCACTATTAAGATTAGCTTCATTTGGATTATAAATAATCCTTCTAGGGATTTGCCCGCTAGTTAAATTTTCTGGATGAGCTGGATTCCCACCAAAAGGTTGAAGAGCTGGGAAACCAGTTCTTCTAAAGTTAGCGAAAGCCTCATAAAAATCAAAGAAAGATGCTACCCAAAATTGATCACCAATAAGCTCGTCATAATTTGCTGAATCATATGGATTCGCTGTTAGATATGCACTGATATCAGCAGCGCTTAAAGCAAAGCTTGAATCCCATAAAGCCCATTGATTCATTGCGGATGTAACACCAGCATTATAATTAGTTTCTGCTAAAACATGGTTACCAGTTGCTCCATAATGCTCTGCTAATACAAAAGCCGTTTGAGCATACGTTAGAAGCATTCTAGGCTGATCAAGTTTTGAAATTGCCGGATTTACGTTAGTATATGGAAGAGTTCCAACATCAATACCTTGTAAAGTTAAGTCATCGAAATTTTGACCATAAGGGGCTCCTCCATATGTATTACTTGGATCGGCAATGATATCTAATCGTGGATCACTTTTAGCTTGAAGCCAGTCGTAAAGAGTTTTCCCTATTCTAGCATAAGCATAACGTGGATAATAAATACCCCAAGCATTTTGATTGAGTTGTGTTGGACCATTGGTATGAACCATTAAAGCAGTATCAGCACTTGAACTCATAACTCCACCTGCGATAGCTTTTGCTACCCATGCACTTGAATTTGCGGCATCAACATTTTTTATTCGCATAGCAAGTCTTAACATCAGTGAATTACCAAACTTTTTCCATTTAGCAGTATCTCCTCCAAATATGATATCTGCATTTCCAAGAGTAGTACTTCCATCAATTTGTGCAACTCCTTCCTCAAGTTCTTTAAGCATATCCATATAAATCAATTGAGCATCGTCATATACAGGTCTAAAGTTTGAATCTATATAACCTTTTCCCGCATCGAAGTATGGTGTGTCACCGTAAGCATCAACAATTTTGTGGAAAACATAAGCTCTCATAATTCTTGCTATACCCATCTCAGTTCCTGTATTACCATCTTTTTCTAATTGATCAATAATATCAACTACTGTCTTAATTGTTGTTACGTATGCAACGTCCCAAGCAGCGGTCTGCAAATCTTCACGCAGGGAAAATATACTTGATTGAGGGAATTGTATATCAAGTACTTGCTGAACTAACTGCCCTGCACAAAGGATTTCAGTGTATGAGTATTCAAATTCGTCGTTTGCAGTCTTTAGAAATAAATATGCAAATTTTTGATTTACATCTAGAGATGTACTCGCTGTTGGATCAACATTCATCTCTTCGAAACCTTCATCAAATTCACACGATACAAGTGCAAATGATAATGTTAATAATAAAATATTTAATTTTTTCATCTTAGATTATAGTTTTAAGTTAATTGAAAGACCTAGAGATTCACCTATTGGCATACCAATACCCTCTACTCCTTGAGCATTCGTATTTGCTCTGTTGAATGCTTCGGGATCAATATTAGGTACATCTTTAAAAATAAATCCTAAATTATTTCCTACTAAAGCTACGTTTGCACTTTCGATAAAAGTTCTTTGTAAGAATTCTTGAGGAACTCTGTAAGAAAGTGAAAGTTGGCTAATTCTTAAGAAATCATTTGTATATACATTTTCTTCCCCAATATCGAATCTATCTGCTGTAGTCCAATATTTTTGCATATCACTACCTCCCACAACTTTTGGCATAGCACTTCCATCATCCATTACTCCATCTGGAGTAAATCCAACTTCTCTACCTCCAGCTGGAACTGTGACTGCATGTAATCCCAATTGTTTCATACGTGAATTAGTATCTGATATTATACTTCCTCCAAATTTACCCTCAAAAAATACATAAAGTGAGAAATTCTTATATCTTAAATCACCTCCAAAACCTAGCTGTGTTGGAGCAACTCCTAGTCCAAGAACTTTACTCACATTTTCCCGTTGAGCGATTGGAACTCCGTCAACTAATTTATGAATAACTTTTCCCTGAGCATCTCTTAAAAAAGATGTTCCATAAATAACTCCAAAAGGTTCACCTTCCTTAGCTCCAATAAATGAGTTAAATAATGAACCTACTGCTAATTGTAATAAACTTCCATTTTCATCGGTTTTAACTACATTGCTTTGATTATTCGCATAACTTAGAGATAAATCTAAAGATAAATCCTCTTTATCAATTACAGTTCCTTTTAACAAAATCTCAACACCCTTGTTGGTCATCTCTCCAAGATTGATAGTAGTTGCAGTATATCCAGATGCACGGGAAGTTGCAGCGTTTACAATATCTCCCATAGTTTTGTTTTCATAATAAGCAAAATCAAGTGATACTTTATTATCAAACATTCTCAGATCAAAACCAATTTCTGTTTCGTCTTTCTGAAAAGGAGTTATTTTTAAATTAGGAATACTTTCTCCATTTATAGCTCCTAATGGAGATCCTCTATGACCTTGACCTATTAAACCGTATGTTAGCGAAAGTGAATAAGGATTTCCAGCTCCACCTGCCACTTGTGAATATCCACCTCTTAACTTAGCAAAACTTATAAAACTTGGAAGCTCTACTAGGTCTGAAAGGATTACAGATAAACTTGCTGATCCATATAAATCATTATTTGGAGTTTCTTTTCCAGCTGCTGATAGAGTAGAAAACCAGTCATTACGAGCTGAAACGGTTAAGAAAATTTTGTCTTGATAATCAAACTCAGCATTAGAATAAACAGAATTTATCTGCTTCTGACCATAATTATATAACGCTTGTTGATTTTCTGTATTTTTTATTGTGAGCAAACCTGGAATTACAGTATTTCTTCCTAATACTCCGATTGCTTCAGATTCAAATGCAAACGTTCCTGTTCCAATAAATCCGTTAAATGAGAAATCATTAGTAATATTAATTCCATTTGTCCCAATAAAAAAATCAGCGTCATGTTGTTTAATCGTCTGAGTTTGTTGATAAAGATCACCTTTAGGAAAAAATGCTATTCCAGGGAAGTTCAAGTTCCCCCCAATTTGGGTATCATCAAAGTGATTCGTACTTCTATCAAATCCAGCTTGAAGTCTTGCATATAAATAGTCATTTATGCTATACTGAATACTAGTAGAGGCTAATAAACGATCTTTAAAAATCTTATTAGGATTATTTTCTTTTGCAAACCATGGATTTGTTTGATAAATATTAGTTGTAGGTTGAAGTTCATTTAGTCCGTCGGTGGTTCCATTAGCAAATGATCCCAAGTAATCGTAAACATCAACGTCTGGTGCAAAATCTCTTATGGTTCCATTTGGACTAGCTGGAGCTGTACCCATTACAATATTACCTTTTTCTCTTGTTTCACTATATTTAATACTCGCCTTAACAGTTAGTTTGTTTGAAAGATTCTGAACTGTAGTTAGGTTTAATGAATTTCTTTTTAGTTGTGATGTGTCAATTACATCTGATCCTTCTATATTAGTAAAAGCAACTCGTGTACTTCCCATATCTGTATTGGATGTAAAAGCAACAGAGTTTGTCATATTAAAACCTGTATCATACAACGTGTTCATGTTGTCGTATGTTTTTGTGCCTGAACCTAGTTTAGGTCCCCATGAATTTTGAGGATCTAGTGAATTAATAGATGCTAAACCCAATAAACCATTTCCGTAAGACATTTGTGGATTAAAAAAATCATTAATTCTAGTGTAAGTGGTTTGGTTGGAAAGTTCAACTCCTAATCCTTTTTCAGCATCACTTCCATTTTTAGTAGTAATTAATATAACACCATTAGAAGCTCTTGATCCGTAAAGAGCAGCAGCTGCTCCACCTTTTAGTACACTGATTGACTTAATGTCATCTGGGTTGATTGTAGATAAACCATCTCCACCATCAACTCCACCCCATTCACCTGCAGTTCCTAGCTGTTCGTTTTGAATAGAAATACCATCGATTATATATAGAGGTTGATTAGAACCATTGAAAGAACTACTACCACGAATTACAACTCTTGTAGAGCCTTTTATTCCAGAAGCATTGTTACTGATATTTACACCTGCAATTTTTCCCCTTAGAGCTTGTAAAGGATTTGTAGATTTCACTCTACTCACCTCATCTCCCTCTACTTGGGTAACTGAATATCCTATTGATTTGGTTTTCTTCTCAAATCCAAAAGAAGAAACAACAACTTCTTTTAATTCATTTCCTATTTCAAGCTGAATGTTTATGATATCAGAAAATCCTGTAACTTGGAATTCATAAGTTTGAAAACCAAGATAGGAAACCTGTAGGATATCATCTATTGACGATTCAATACTGAAATTACCATCAAAGTCTGTTGTTACACCTTCAGAGGTGTTTAAGTTTACGACTGTAGCACCCGGTAGTGGCAAGCCATCATTATCATTAATTATTCCCGAAACTGATTGAGCATAAATCAAAGTCGAAAAAACAAAAAATGATAATGTGAATAATTTTTTTAGTTTCATCATATTATTGGTTTTAGTTAATAATTAAGGTAAACCTAAAAATAGTTTTTACTGAAAAGCGATAAAATAGACGAGATAATAGTTTTTGTATACTAAAACTTAGTTATATTCAACCGAGATTTGAGTCCTTCGATGTATTTGCCACCAATTTTGTAATATCTCTTATCTAAGTACACAAGATCAACATCAATTGAAGTGATTTCATTGATATTAACAATAAAAGACCTGTGAACACGAACAAAAAGTTCAGCCGGAAGACTTGCTTCGAACTTAGATAAATTGTTATGAACGATGTGTGTCTTATCAGCACAAACAATTTTGATGTAATCTTTTAAAGCTTCAACAGCTAGGATATCCACAAACGATATTTTTATATTTTGACGATTTGATCTAACAAATAAATAGTCAGGATAGATTTTTTTTATTTTAGAGATACTGTATTTTTTTCTTGCATAAATAAAGGTGATCAATAAAAAAATTAAAAGAAAGACTACAAATAATTTGTATTTAAGAAATGAGTCAATAACTACTTGACCTTGTTTGAATCCATCGAAAGTTACAGGTTCAAATTCGATTGTGTAAAAAGATATTTGATTGTTTTGAATCTGATTATCTAGATACTCTTTTTTATATAGAACAAAGCGATTATTCTTCTCAAGCTGAAATAGGTTTATTTTGTTTGGAAATTTATTTGTTTTGAATGGGATTTTATCTCCTAATAAAACTGTTCGACCATCCTTGATTTGAACTTTTTTTAATTGAATATTTGTGCTTGAAGTATTTTCTGCAAAAGATAAATTATAAAAAGATTGTCCATCTGGATTTAAAATTAAGTTTTCTGACGATGCACTCTGAAAAAGCTCGTTCTCACCAGACCATTTTCTTGAAATAGATTTTTTTGTGAAATCGATTTCATATAAATCATCAAAATATTTTCTACCAATATGTTCTTCTCCAGACATATTCCCAACTCCTCCATAAAGAAAAAGTTTGTTGTTAGCTGTATATGAATGGCTTGCAAAAAATCTAGGTGGAATAACATCTCCAGTAAAAATAATTTTAGATTTTTCTTTAGCTCTTAAATCATATTGAATAAAATCATTAAAGTATTGGAAATTGGAATACCCCCCAAACATTATCATTTTATCTGATTTATAATTCAAAAAAGTATTGTTGTGAAAGCGAATTTCTTCAAATAAATTCTTTTCATCGATTGATTCCCACTTAAAAGTATCTAAACTTAAAGACGCAACTGTATATAAGTCTTTATTCTTTTCTTCAATCTCTTCTTTTCTTTCACTCTGAATAGTTAAACCGAGCTTTTGAACCAATAAGTCGTTCTTAACCATTCGATTCATACTTGTTTTATACACAATAATTGAATTGTTGTTATAATCAATCACACCTTTTCCTGAAAGAGATGGTACAAAACCTTTTTTATTATTATAAGGAATACTATCAACTGTATTTAATAAAAAATTATATCTCAATAAATATGTATTCGCTAATAAATAAAAGGAAGAATTTACTTTATCAAATACAACTTCAGTTGAATTTGGTTGGAAAAAGGTTTTAGTTTTTTTCCAATGATAAAAATCTCCAATCAACCAATAAGGGTTCTCGACATAACCCTTGTGCATGTTGTTTTTGCTATAAACCTCTTCCCCTTCCATTTGATTAAGTGGAAAGTTTATTTCAAAATTATCACTACTTACGTCTAGATTCATAATTTTAAATGACGGAACATCAAAATAAATATCATGTTTACCAAATACTATATCATACTTGTCATCATTTCGTTCGAAATTTTGGGGAATTTCAACTGTATTCCCATTAAAAAAAAATACAATTTTGTCATTAATAAAGTCTAGTGTGATTTGAACATCAATCCAAGTTCCATTAATGATTATATCATCGGGTATTTTATTTTGATAAATTTTCTGCTCACCTACCTTATTAATCTGGATAAAAGATTCATTTTTTTCGTTGTAGGTGTATTTATAGTACAAAGAAATTTCTTTTTGGTTTCTTTTGTTTTTAATAGACAATATTTCACCTATAAAAAGGGGACTATAGAAAGTCATTTCAAAAGAAACCTTTAAATTATTCTTGAAATTAATATCTTTTTCAAAAACATGATAGCTAGTTCTCTCATCTTTTGGTTTGTCATTAGATATAAATGTTAAACCACCTTGAGCAACTAAAATATAATTAGCTAATAAGGAAAAAACTAGAAAAAAGCTACGAATCAAATTTTTATAAATCAAAATTATATATGTATGGTATATTACAAGTTAAGGAAATTATTTGATAAGTGACTGATATACTAATGTTCTGAATTCTACGCTTGTATATTCTTCCTCTATTTCTCGAGTTTGTTTGAATACAATACCAGTTATATTTTCAACTGGATCTGCAAAATAAGATGTATTGAAATAACCACCCCAAGTAATTGTTCCAGCACTTCCTTTTCCTCCAAGAGCTTGATCTTTTTCAGATACTAAGCCAAAAGCTAGTCCAATAGATGAGTCAGGGATATGACTATTTTGATTTATATGAACTAGTTCAACTGTTTTTTTGCCCAATATCTGCTTGCCATTGAATGATCCCTTGTTAAGAAACATTTGAAGGAAATTGGAATAATCTGCTGTTGTACTTGACAAACCTGCACCACCTGATAAAAAAGTTTTTGCACCTTTTACAGGAAAATTTGTATCATAAAAATCTCCTCGGTATTTGGTCCAAAACCCATCTTTCTTTGTCTGAACGGGAACTAATCTATCCTGATGTGTTGTTGGTAAATAGAAATATGAGTCCTTCATTTCTAAGGGTTCGAAGATTCGTTCTTTAAAAAACACATCTAAAGATTTTTGTGAAATAACTTCAATAAAATAGCCCAACACATCTAAGCTCTCACCATAAGTAAACGCCTCTCCAGGTTCATGGTGTAAAGGCAGTTGTGCTAATTTCTTAACATTTGATTCTATATTTATGGAGTCTGTTGTAAATAAATCAACAATACCATGTTTTTTGTACATAGCCTTAAAACGAGCATCCCCATCAATAACTCCATAACCAATTCCTGAGGTATGAGTTAACAAATGTCTTATGGAAATTTTATTCTTAGCAGGTTTTGACAAATAGGTACTGTCAGTATCATTAAAGTTTGTTAAAATTTTGAGGTTTTTAAATTCTGGTATATACTTTTCAATGGGATCGTCCAAATTAAATCCTCCTTCTTCCCACAGCATCAGAACAGCCAATGATGTAACTGCCTTTGTCATAGAAGCAATTCTAAAAATATCATCTGTAGAGTACTTTATTTTGTTCTCTACATCAGAATATCCAAAAGCTTTATTGTAAATGATTTTATTGTTCCTACGTATTAAAGCTACTGCTCCTGGTATCTGATTATCTTTTATAGCTTTATTGAGGTAGGAATCAATTCTGTCTAAACGCTCCGAAGACACGTCTTGATTTTCTGGAAGATCAAATGTTGAAGTGTTTTGACTACAGCCTGAAACTAAAAAAATTATTGTAACGGCAAAGATTATTTTTTTCATAGATTTTTATTGTAATGTAAATATTGAGAAATTAGAGAGTGGAAATTTAGCTTTCAAATGAAATTATTTAAAAGCAGTTGAAACAGATTGCTTTGCTAGCACACTCATCAATTCATATCCTTTTTCAGTTACATGAACTCCATCAGAAGTTAATTCAACTCGTAACCCTCCATTATTGTTATCCATTTCATCAAAATAATTGAGATATATAATTTGATTCTTATTAGCATAGGCCTTTAGTAAGGTATTTAACTTAATGACAGAATCCGCAGGTGAAATATCAGGATTCCAACTAAATTCATCTGCAGGAAGAACGGAACATATAATTGGTGCAATTCCATTTATTTTTGCCAATTCAACCATAGAAAAAATATTCTCGGCAATTATTTCTAGGCTATAAAATTTGTTATTTCTAGCAATGTCATTTATACCGGCAAGTATGACAACACTTTTGGGTTTTAAATTAATAACATCTTGTCTGAATCGGATGAGCATTTGTGATGTTGTTTGCCCTCCAATACCCCTGTTTATATAATTGTTATTAGAAAAAAATTCTGGCAAAAAAAAACTCCATCCTTCTGTTATTGAGTCCCCCATAAATACTGCATCAGGTGAACTTTTAGATATTTGCAATTCATTTTGCTTATTGTATTTATCTATACCTGCCCAGTCTAAGTTCTTTATAACTTCGTTTACTTTAGTTTTAACTATTTCCTCAAGATTTTCTTGTGCTTGTACAGGAATAAAACATAAAAACGTAAGCAACATAAGTATTCGGTATGTCATAATTTATTTTTTATTAAATTTAATCTTTTAGTTATTTAGCAGTTTACATTTTATACCAATGATGCAAAATTATCTACTAAAAAAATAAAATAATTATACTTTATTGATTGATGTTAATTGGATCTCCAAACTTAAAAAGGTCATAATTTTCTAAAATGGTTTTTCAACATTAGTCACCTATCTACCTCCTCCATTTAAAAACAAAATCTACAAAATACATAAACCAATACCTTAGGGACTATAGTTGTGTAGAAAGAGATACTTCATTGAATGAAAAAAGACTTGTGTCAATTCTGAAAAATATTATTCATCAAAGAATAGAGATTATATGGGGGTATTTAGATTAATTATATTTTAAAAAAGGATAGTGTTTTTTGGCTAATGCCTTTTGTGATAAACAAATAACAGGCATATACAAAACTGCTAATAATCCATTGAACTGAGGTGCGATTTAATAAAGCTATAATATGAAGCATTTAGCCTCGTCTTTTGACTGTTTTAGCTTATGTATAGGATATTGTAATTTTAAATAATCTTTACTAGTGGGTCAATATAGAAAATCAAAGCGAAAAATCACGCCGTTATGTATTTCACCAGAGTCATCAACTAAGGAGTAATCATAAACAAAAACCTATTAAATACCAAGAACGAAAATATACTTAAGACAATCTAATTTACGTAATTTTTAAATTAGCGGCTTGAAACAACTGAAATTTAGTATACAAAAAAACACGTCTCGTCTATTTTACATTTTAAAACAACATAAATTTTGTAAATTATAATATGAATAAATACCTTCTTATTTTATTATCATCAATATCTTTTTCTTGCCAATCAGAAAAAAACGAAACTATTGAAACTAACAATAATAACATTCCTTCGGTTTTGTCAAATGACTCTGATGAAGACGGAATAAACGACGATTTAGACCAAGATAATAATACACGAGCGGGAGTTCCTGTGGACGATAATGGTGTCATGCAAAACCCAATCTATTTGGATGAAAATGGTGTCACTATTAAAGCATTTGAATGGTCAATAAATGGTGATAATGGAATTTTAAATGAAATAATATATACCGTTGTTGACGAACAAACTTTACGAAATATGGTTTCAAGCGATGAAGATGTTTCCAAGGTATGTACAAGTAAAGTAACCTTAATGACACAACTATTCGATTTTAAAAAAACATTTAATCAAGACATTAGCACTTGGGACACTTCTAATGTTAACGGTATGAATTTTATGTTTAATATGGCTGAGGCATTTAATCAGAACATTAGTAGCTGGGACACTTCCAATGTACAAGACATGAATTACATGTTTAGAAATGCTTTATCCTTTAATCAAAATATAAGACTTTGGGACACATCGAATGTATCTATAATGCGAGATATGTTTAATGGGGCAGTTACTTTTGATCAAGATTTAAGTTCTTGGAATGTTTTGAAAGTATATGATTGTCAGTCTTTTTTTGGCAACACCCCTAGTTGGTCTCTCCAAAAACCAAACTTTACAAACTGTACCCCTTAAAAAACTGCTTTAATAATTTAGGTTTAATCGAAACACAGCTGATTCAAAATCCCCAAAAACACAAGTAACAAACTAAATATTATAGTGTAAGTTAAGAAACATGAATTTGAAAATTTCTCTGTATTTAATATTTTTCAATATAATCATAACCTATGGTCAACAGACTTCAAAGTTAGTTAAAACAGAAAATGATTTAGATACATTTTCAATGGTAGACGAACTTAGAAAATTAAATTCTGAGGGTGACCCAAGAAATTATTACCATTGGAATGAACAACTTGCTACTATTTATCTATCGCAAATTTCAAAAGCTGCACCTGAAGAAAAATTAAATTTATGGTTTAAATACTGTCAGCAACTCTTAAAATCAGGTGAAAATCAGGAATGCATTGATGAAATTGAAAATCTAATATCCAGACAAAAGTTATCTTATCAGGATTTAATTACCAAAGATTTACTTCCCATCATTGAGTTATTAGCTCTAGCTTATTTGAGATTAGGCGAGTCAACAAATTGTCAGAACAACCATAATGCATTCTCCTGTATTTTGCCATTAAAAGATCAAGCGTATCATATTGATGTTGATGGGTCTAAAAAAGCCATCATACTATACACTCAAATTTTTGATAAATTTCCTAATGAAACCTATAAATGGCTAATAAATCTGGCCTATATGACCATTGGCAAACACCCAGATGGTGTTCCAGAAAAGTATTTTATAAATCATCCTAATTGGAATATTGAGAGAAAGGAATTCCCTGCATTTAAAGAAGTAGCCCTGGACTTGGGTATTGCCCATGATGGTTTATCTGGAGGAGTAAGTGTTGAGGACTTTAACAATGATGGTTTAATCGATATTTTCATGACTTCGTATGGAATGACTGATCAAAGCAAACTTTTCATAAACACAGGTAAAGGTTTTATTGATCAAACTGAAGAATCTGGATTAAAGGGAATAGTTAGTGGACTTAATTGTATTCATGCAGACTATGATAATGACGGAAATATTGATATTTTTATTTTAAGGGGAGCTTGGCTTGGTCGCGGGGGAAATCATCCCAACTCGCTTCTTAAAAACAATGGAGATGGCACTTTTACAGATGTAACAAAAGCTGTTGGACTACTCTCTTTCCATCCCACTCAAACAGCCGCTTGGGCTGATGTTAACAATGATGGATTCCTTGATCTTTTTATTGGAAATGAATCAGGGAAAAGTCAGTCACACCCATGTGAACTTTATATAAATCAAAAAAATGGAAGGTTTTTAGAACAATCTGCAAACTATAATCTTTCTTCTATTGAGGGCTTTGTTAAAGGTGTTGCTTTTGGTGACATTAATAATGATAATTGGCCAGACCTTTATCTCTCTGTAATGGGGGGAGCTAATTTATTATTCAGAAACGATTTTGGAAAATTTAAAGATATTTCAAAAACAGCTGGTGTTCAAGGGCCTAAATTCAGCTTTCCAACTTGGTTTTGGGATGTAAATAATGATGGATTCATTGATATTTTTGTAGCCAGTTACGATACTAGTAATTTAAAAAACCTAGCCGGTGATTATGCCAAAGAAATCCAAGGGGATGAAGTATTGACAAATAAATCTAGGCTATTCATGAATAATGGTGATGAAACATTTAGTGATCAAAGTAAAAAATATAATATAGATAAAAGCTTGTATGCAATGGGTAGTAATTTTGGCGACCTTGATAACGATGGATGGTTAGATTTCTATATCGGAACAGGATCTCCTGAATTTACTTCTGTTATTCCCAATAGAATGTTTAGAAACTCAGAAGGTAAATCCTTTGAAGAAGTTACTTCAGCAGGTGGATTTGGACACATTCAAAAAGGACACGGAGTGGGTTTTGCCGATTTGGATAATGATGGTGATCAAGACATTTATACAGTTCTTGGTGGAGCTTATGAAGGGGATAACTATCCTAATATTTGTTTTGAAAACCCTATTTCAAATAATAATTGGATCATACTAAAGTTAGAAGGAGTAGAATCGAACCGCAGTGCAATAGGGACTCAGTTAAAGCTTGATTTAGAAAACGGTAGACGTATTTATTATTCGATTAATACGGGTGGAAGTTTTGGGGCGAACAGTTTGCAAGCTGAAATAGGTATAGGCAGTAGTAAATTAATTGATACCTTAACCATTAGGTGGCCTAATTCAAAAGCACAAATTTTTAAAAGAATAGAAGGAAATAAAAAATATAAGCTAGTTGAAGGGGAAAATAAATTAGTTGAAGAACCCTACCAGAAGATTCAATTAAAAGGGAGGAAAATAATGCAGCATCATAATTAACTCTTTCAATACAGATCCTCATGAAGAAAAGGAAAGGCAGGTAATTATCTATCGGATTTAGCGACTTTAGACATCCAAATGGATTAAGTCATAATCAATTCTTAAAACTGTTATGATATTTCCCTTTATGCCTCATTGATTTTATAACATCGGTTGTTCTTTTCTTGACTTCTTTTACTTCTTCTAAATATTAATGGCTTAGGATAAGCAAATGATCGCTATTTATAGTAGAAGTATTTAACGTATTAAAGGCTCTTCTGTTCATTATGCGATCTTTTAGTTTATGCAGCATACAAATTACTGTGGGGAAGTTCTATTTGAAAATATTAAACAATAGAAGCAATGTGGATTTTAATCTTAATAGTTGTATATTAATTGTTTAAATGGGTTTTATTATACATCATAAAATTATCAAAAATTGATTTAAAACAGCCTTGACTTTGTATACAAAAAAGTTAAAATAGTATAATTTTTCATTTTAGCGTGAAAACAGTTTATATATTGGAATCATAAATTAAAATTCATGAAAAAACTACTTTTTTTTTTAATGTTAGGACCAATGGCTTCTTTTGGACAAAATTATCCCCTAATAACAAAAGATATAAGCTACTATGGAAAGGATTTTTTTAGACTTGAAGGCACTCTAATCCCTGACTCTCTCAAAGAGAATCCATACGACAGATTACCTCTTTCATATAAAGCGATTGTTCGAGAACCCGTCTGGGATTTGTCAAAATCATCAGCTGGAATGTCCATTCGTTTTCTTTCTAATTCAAAGAGTATAAATGTTAAATGGACCATTTTAAATAACCTTAAAATGAGTCATATGGCTGAAACTGGAATTAAAGGCGTTGATTTATATTTCAAGAATAAAGGCAATTGGCAATATCTTAATACGGGCCGTCCAGACGGAATTGAAAATGAGGCAACTCTAAAAAACAATATGTCGGAAGATATGCGAGAGTATAAAATATTTCTCCCTCTTTATGATGGGGTTGTGAATATTGAAGTTGGTATTGACTCAAATAGTGTAATTAAAAAACCCTTAAAGAATAAAAATAAGCCAATCATTTTTTACGGAACCAGTATAACTCAGGGTGGATGTGCCTCTCGTCCAGGAATGGTTCATACCAACATTATATCAAGAAAATTAGACCTTGATTGTATTAATTTTGGATTTAGCGGAAATGGAAGAATGGAACAGCCGATAGCAAAATTAATATCGGAATCAAAACCGCTATTCTATGTCATAGAATGTATGCCCAATATGATTAATCAAGAAAACGTAGCCAATAATACAATTCCTTTGGTAGATACCATACGAGAAAATAATCCAGAAGCACCTATTGTTTTTGTTGAAAACTTTATCCCAACTTCTCCAATTTTGGATAAAAAGAGAGCGAATGATATAAAAGGAATGAATTTAGCTTTAAAAACTGAATATCAAAAAATGATTTCAGATGGTTATCATAATATTTTTTACATTAAAACTGAAAATGCAATAGGTAACGACAATGAAGGCACGGTTGATGGCGTACATTTTACAGATTTGGGATTCATAAGATACGCGGATTTTTTAATAGATAAGTTTGTTGAATTCGGACTTATAGACACCAAGTAAATTCTGTAACATCAATTAATAACACTTAACTACTAATTGACTTTAGGGGGGCGTTTCCATTTAAATCAATGCATATCATGTTCAGTAAATTCAGATAATGTAAATAAGGGTTTTATAATTCCAAGAAAAAAACAAGTTGTGAAAACCGTTTTGTATATTCTAATAAAAACATAAACTATATAAACTATATGAATTACAAGATTCTATTGTAAGCATCTGCTATTCTAATTGCAGCAAACTTCTCGATTGGCTTTTTTACAAATTTTTGGGGTGACTCAAATTATCCTGATTACATCAACAGCGTTTTAATGCTACTGCCGATCCTTTTTGGTTCATAAGTCTTTTCCAAAAAGAAATAAAAAACCTCCTGGTATGATACCAAGAGGCTTTAGAGTTTCACTAAGAAAATGAACTAGCGAATAACTAGGCTCTTTTCAAAACTGAAGTAGCAACAAAAACCACCCCTTCAGGGCCTGTTACGGTATATTGATAGTGGATTGTATTTGAGTCTTCTGGCATGAGACTAATTTTCCAAGAAGTAACAAAAGCCTCTTTTTCTGTTGATAAGCCACTTCTCTTTGAGTCTGTTATAAAAACAAATTCTCCTTTGGTAGCGCTTTTAAGAACAGAAACGGGCTTGTTTTGTAAAGCACAGTAATGGGTCGATAGCAATTCGTTATTCTGAACATTAAAAATAGTTAGCATTTCTATACCCCCTGTATCGCTTTCTTCAAGCAACGCACTTCCATTAGACGTTACAGAATAACTGAGTTCAAAGCTATCCGAGGTACCGTCGGTTCTTTCCAATGTGCCTTGCCATTTACCTTGTAAAGATTTTAATTTTTCAAAATCTTCCGAAAAACTATTTCCAAAAGAAGAAGTAAGTGACAAAATTGCTGCAAAAAGAAATAAAATTAATTTTTTCATTTTAATAAGTTTTATAGTTATTTACTAAATATATTAAAAAAAACAATTTATAGCAAAAAGAAATGCCTCCCTACTTCTAGTGGAAAGCTAAAGTAAAGGGTATAAAACCACCCTTTCTTATAATTTAAATATTTTTTTATAAAATTATTTGTGCTATTATATTAGAGTTTAAAGATTGTCTTTGCTGTTAAACAAGTAAAATTATTAGTTCAATTAATTTTGTATTGTACTATGCATAAAAGCTGTAAAAAAAAATAGCCAATCAATTCGTTTAACAAAAATAAGGGTATATCTTTAGAACCATTAGAATCCACTAAAAAGGGAGTATATAAAATGAGAAAGAAAGAATGTGAAAAGTGCAAAAAGGATTTTAGAATAATGTTTCGTGTACAATACAAACCAGACAAAAATTGGGTTTTCCTTTGTACCGATTGTGTATCAGAAGTAAAAAGAGATAATGAAGATTATCGATACGGTGGTACTTGGAAATACTAAAATATTTCGACAACTGTTACAGTTATTAGTAAACCAAATACATTTTAAATGTCATTATTTTAATGCTACCCATTTAAACCACCCCTAGTCTTAAAATTAATTTCAACTGTTCAATCTTTAAATAAGTAGATTTCTATTTGTCAAGGGTATATTCATTCACCCTTATAAAGATCATGTCCCCATTAAAAAAATCAAGCCTACTTCATATGAATTAATATTAATTCTCATTTGAAGTATTGCTTATCGTTACAACAGCACATATTTTAAATTGAAAATAGAATAGTTAATACAACAGAAGAATAAAATGAGAGGTTTAGTTGTGTGTTTTTTATTATTAACAGTTCAGACATCTCTTTTTGCACAACTGAGTAAAGTGCATTATATCCCTCCAATAGCCTACTCCAGTGAAACAGGTAGTAATGCAATTCCAGATCAAGGACATTATTTGTATATCTCAACGCCCAGTGCAGCTACGGTTACCGTAGACATCAAAGCTGTGGGTGGAGTAACAACACGAGTTGTGGTATCCAATTCAACGCCCTATACTTTTACGATTGATGCCCCTGGAGGCCTCGATAGCTCTCAAATTGCTATTGGAGCTAGCAGTTCGGATATTGTATCGAACACCAGTAGGGTTGTAACAGACAAAGGCTATATCGTTGAGGCCACAGCTGCAGTATATGTAGCACTCAGAATGGCAAGTGTTTCTCAAGCTGGTGCATTGGTAAGTAAAGGAGGAGCAGCACTAGGAACCGATTTTAGAATAGGAGGTTTTACAAACTATAATCCTGCGTCAAATTACTCTACTTTTCTTTCAGTAATGGCCTCAGAAAACACAACATCGATTACCATTAACAACATAAATACCGGGGTTGATATACTCGACTTCGATGAAGCTGCACTAGGAGTTTCACTAACTGGAACTTTGAACGATATCAGCTTTACGCTAAATCGAGGCGAGAACTACACCATTGTTACACGATCGGATCAAGGGGTCGATGTGGCTGCGGCAATAGAAGCAAATCCAAATCAAACAACGAATTCTGACGGACTTATTGGAGCTTATATAAGTTCAAATAAACCCATTGTGGTGAATAGTGGTTCTCTAAATGGTAGCTTTGGAACTGGTGGAGCGCGAGACTATGGTTTTGATCAACTTGTAGATTACAGCAAAGTGGGAACAGAATATGTTTTTGTTCGAGGTAGTGGTTCGAATGATTGGGAGAATGTATTGCTTGTTGCCCATACAGACGCAACTACAATTACAATCAATGGCAACCCTGTCACCAATGCACTTGTTCACGGTAAAGGAGCTAATATCTCGGGTGCCTATGCCGCCGCAACTAACCTGAGTATAAATGCTGGCTCATATTATTTAATTGAAGGTGATCTGTACGGAACTGATGGAAATATGTATGTACAATCCTCTGCCCCAGTGTTTGCATTTCAGGGCATTGGATCAGGAGCTAGCGAAGCCAATCAAGGCTTGTTTTTTGTCCCGCCACTCAAATGTTCTAGTGTTGGTGATGTCGATAACATTCCATTCATAAACAATATCGGTACAGCCGTCTTTACAGGTAGTTTGAATATAATTAGTAAAAAAGGGGCTGTCATTTCCCTTTCAGACGATAACAATACATCTCAGGCTATTGGAGCCCTTGCAGTAGCAACAATGAACGGTCCTTTCGATGTTTTAGGGAATGTCAATTATGAAACCTATACCCTATCCAATCTGAATGGAAATGTTGCTATTGTAAGTAACGACGAATTGTATTGCTCCTATTTTAACGAAAGTGGAGCTGCATCATCGGGGGCATTTTATTCCGGATTCTCTTCTCCACCTGAACTGCCAACCGAAAATACTGGGCTAGGGCTTTATGGATATTGCGCACCAAATTTAGGTCTTACAACCGGCGACATGACCCTTTTTACAAGTTATGAATGGCAGGTCGACAGTGGTTCTGGCTATGCTACTCTAGCTGGAAGTACAGGTCAAGCAACCATAACACCAACCCTAGCAGGAAACTATTTGGTACGTGGATTTATTAGCTGTCCAGGAGAGGCTCTAGAATTTTTAGATTCTGATCCCGTCAATGTATTACTATGTCCACCCGACACCGATGGAGATGGTTTTTTAGATCCAGTAGACAGCTGCCCCATTGCAGCGGGTGTTGCTGTTTTAAACGGCTGTCCATGGCCTTTGTATATTGGTAATAATTATAAGACTGCTGTAGTTTCAAATAGTATTGCAATGGAAGATGAAGCTCATTTATGTTCTTTAACTGATTCTGGATATTACAACATCTCCTATCACTCTGGAGCTTTTGCTGAACCCAATGTAGGAGATTTTATTATTTATAATAACAACTACTCTTTTCCTCATAGTTTGCTCTTTGATACTGTTGCATACGCCTTCATGAAACTTCGTGATTTCAATAAAATAATTGAGGTGCAGAAATCCAATGGAAAAATCATTGCCATCTACAATTGTCTATAAAATTATCCTTTGTTTTTAAAATATCAGAAAAAGCACTTGTGATTAGACCCGCTGAAACGGCTACTACCCCCAAGCTAATAAAAACGATGGCGCTAGAGAATAGTTAGCCACCGACGAGTCGGCTTTCCTATAAACCGAATCCAAAATTGTAAAATTCAGTTGAGTGAATTGACCCATCACAGTGGTTATCATTATAAGATCGTTATCAAATTTAACTGCTTTAAAGTCATATTACATATTAGAGGGATAATCCTTTAATATTAGCTTACATTTGTTCTTTTAAATCAATAGGATGAGTACATCCTATTTCCTCTCAGAATTCAACTAATGAAAGTATTTGCTTTTCTCAGTCTCTTTATATTAGGTTTCACATGCGTAGCACAAGAAACATTTACACCTTCAAAGTCAACTGAAACTGCGATTAATATTGATGGAAGACTTGCACCAAACGAATGGCAAAATGCTATCAAAATACCCCTTGATGTTGAGTTTTCTCCAGCAAACAATGAAACAGCAAGGAAAGAAACCATAGCCTATGTTACCTATTCAGATTTATATCTTTTTATCGGAGTATACGCCAAAGACGATCCTTCCAACATAAGAGCCTCCCTTCGCCCCAGAGATGATGGCAATATATGGAATGACGATGTTTTTCTGGTCCGCCTAGATCCCTACACAGATGCGCGTAATAACCTTGGGTTGGCTGTAAACGCTTTAGGAAGTCAATTTGACGTAAAACAAGTAAATGCACTTAAAGACGAGGATCGTTATGACAGTAGTTTCAATATAAACTTTGAATCTAAAGCAACTATTGTGGCAGATGGATATCAAATTGAAATGAAAATTCCTTTTTCAGAGATTCCATTTCCCAATGGAAAAGATCAAACATGGCACATGAACTTTTATCGCCGCTATATTGAAAATGGAAATGAAATAGAAGTCAGCAGTCAACCACGAGATCGAGATAATTCCTGTGTCGTTTGCCAAACAACAGATCGGTTGGTTCTCAAAAACATAAAGATTGATAAACGCTTGGAATTTTTACCCTATTTCTCAAGTAATATAAATGGGGAACGTTCGACTCCAGAGGAAAAGCTTCAATATGGAAAACCGAATATTAATATTGGTCTGGGTGTAAATTTGGATTTGAATAAAAACACCAGTTTAGAGGTTACTATTAATCCCGATTTTTCACAGGTAGAAGCAGATGTAACGCAGATTGATGTAAACTCCTCTTTTTCGCTATTGTACCCCGAACGAAGGCCCTTCTTCAATCGAGGAGCCGATCTGGTCAATTTTACTGACGGCGCTTTTAATTCTCGTTCAATTGCAGAGCCTACAGTAGCTTCTAAAATCATCAGCCAAGGAAAAAAATCACGCTTTTTTGTATTGAATGCCCTAGATAATGCTACCCCCTATTTGGTGGGAGGTGAAGATCGATCCTATATGGGGAATGGTGGTAAAAGTCTTGTGAATGTTTTTCGCTATCAAAACCTTATAAGTAATAAAGCCCGGTTTGGAGCCTTACTTACAAGTCGTTTTTATGACGGGGGTGGGTACGGTCATTTGGTCGGATTCGATGGTCTATTTTTATTGAATAAAAAATGGCGTTTAAGCTTTGAAATGTTTAAAAACATGAATAAAGAACCCATACAAGCTTGGATCGAAACAGACGAAACAATCCAAGGAAAAACCATTGCTTTAGACGGTGACACAGTCAATGGAGATGCACTGTATGTGCAGTTATTCAGAAATACAGAACACTGGCAAACTTCCTTGTTTTATCGCAACATTTCGCCCCAGTACAGAGCAGATGTTGGCTTTGTAGTAAAAAACAACCGCCGCTGGGGAACATTATTTCATCAATACCAAAACATCATTAATAAACCCGGACTTCAATCCTTTGGGTTTGGAACTAAAATAGATGTGGTTTATACCTTCGAAGATTTATACAAAAACTTCAGTATCGATTTCTTTGCCTTTCTCAAAACCTTTGGTCAAACCGAACTGAGGTATACGGCAGACTATGATGCAGTAAAAACATTTTTAAATATTCGGTATACAAATCTACCAACTCACGAATTCAGTATCTCTGGCTCACCATCTGAGTCCCTTAATTTTAGGCTGAACTTAGTTGCAGGAAAGGATCTGTCGGTAAACGAAACGACTCCAGAAGTGGGGGTCCTTCGTTCCGCATTCCTAACCTTTGGCATCCAAGTAAACGATAACATCAACATCAACCCATCTTGGCGATATTCTCGATTAAGTCGCATAAACGACAATTCAGACTACTTCAATGGCTCAATTGCCCGCCTAAGTGTTCGCTATCAATTCAATCAGGCATTTAACATTCGGATCATCACCGAAAACAATAGTTTTAATGATCAATTTTTTGTTCAACCCTTGATACAATGGAATCCCAATCCAGCGACTATTTTTTATTTTGGAGGTAACCAGAATACCTTAGAAAACCTTGAAGATGCTCATTTTCAAATCCTACAATTCAACCGATCCCAACTATTTGTGAAATTTCAATATTTGATTGACTAAGCTAAAAATCAGAAAAACTCCTAGTTAATCGATTATTTCCAAACGTCTATTAAAAGATTATGTAACAGTTTGATTATATTTGTAGAAATTAAAAACAGAGTCATGGGAGTTGGAGGTATTGTAGTAATTACATTTTTATTTTGTTTAGCCATTTTACTGATCGTTGAAGTCAAAGAACGACTTTAGGGATTCGATACGTAATTATTATTTAAGTCTGAATATGAGCACATTAAAATTTAAATCTCTTTAAAACTTATTCAATTATTTCTTACTTTTGATACTTAAAACAAATCTTATGGAAACGTACAAATGTGAACAATGTGGAATGGCAGTAAACGCAAGTTGCGCAACCTGCAATGAACCACTAGTAAATGGAATGCTTCAATTAGAAGATGGGAGTTCGGTACAAATTTCTCAATGCCCAAAATGTGAGGGTAAAATTAAATCCCCTCAATGTTGTGGGATGGACATGAGTTGTTCCGTTTAGCTTCAGTATTATAAATTATAGACTCTTTTTAAGAGTCTTTTTTTTGAACAAAAGCCAATGAATCTGTCCCTTTTATTTAAACCTGCTTTTGTATTCTGGAAAGTTTGTAGCGGATGTATAAAGTAGTATTATAAATAAAAAAATTAATCTAATGGAATGGTATCTTAAAAACAGGTGGTGGGTTTGGTCCTTAAGTGGCGTTTACCTTCTTTATCGCTTTTTCATAACAGTATATTATTAAATTAACAAACAATCGTATCCAATTTCAATGAAATCAATTACAAAAAAACCAAACAAACTTGCATTCCAGCTCCCAGGAAGAAATGAAGTTTCCCGCTTCGAAAAAATACACAACATAACATTTAAAAATGCAACGGAGGCTGATGCACTAGTTGCTCAAGAGATTGCAGATGGCATACGAGACTGCAAAACCGAGTACTATGTATTAGGTCTTGCAACGGGCTCCTCTCCTATTGGAGTTTACAAAGAACTAGTTCGCCTTCATAGAGAAGAAGGCTTGAGTTTTAAAAATGTTGTTACATTCAACTTAGATGAGTATTTTGGTTTAAAAGCAGAGGATAAACAAAGTTATCATAGCTTTATGTATACGCATCTATTCGATCATATTGACATCCCACAAGAGCAGGTCAACATTCCAAAAGGCGATATTAAAGAAGAAGATGTTGCTGCATTTTGTAATGCATACGAAGCAAAGATTGAATCTTTTGGGGGAATTGATTTTCAATTATTGGGCATTGGTAGAACGGCACACATTGGCTTTAACGAGCCTGGGTCGCATGTAAATTCGATTACACGAATCATTGCGCTTGATCCAATAACACGTGAAGATGCAGCAGCTGACTTTAACGGATTGAATTTTGTTCCGACTAAAGCCATAACCATGGGGATTGGATCCATACTCAAAGCAAAGCGCGTAGTGCTTTTAGGCTGGGGACACAAAAAAGCAGAAGTCGTAGCACTTACCATTGAAAAAGAAATAACAAGTTTATATCCTGCAACATTTTTACAGCAACACCCCAATTGTACTTTTATATTGGACGAGGAAGCAAGTGCAGAGCTAACTAAACACAAAACACCTTGGCTCGTTAAAGAATGTGAATGGACAGAAACCCTTGTAAAAAAAGCAATCGTTTGGTTGAGTAATCAAACCCAAAAGCCGCTTTTAAAACTCACCAACAGAGATTATAACGAACACGGTCTCTCGAGTTTAATTGCTTCACAGGGGCAGCCGTATGAATTGAATATTCAAATGTTCAATCAATTACAACACACCATTACAGGTTGGCCAGGAGGAAAACCAAATCACGACGATAGTAACCGACCCGAGCGCGCCAATCCAGCAAAAAAGAGAGTCATAATCTTCAGTCCACACCCTGATGATGATGTAATCTCTATGGGAGGTACATTCGCAAGGCTTATTGATCAAGGGCACGAAGTTCACGTAGCCTATCAAACCTCAGGAAACATTGCTGTAACGGATGAAGAAGCCTTAAAGTTTATCGAAGTAGCCGAGGGCTCTTTTTTAAAAAACCAAGGAAATACAGACCAGCTAGAAGCATTAAAAAAGAGTATACATTCTGATAGCAATGCAATATCTAGAGATGTTTTAAGTGTAAAGGCTGCTGTTAGGAGAAGTGAGTGTCTTGCTGCTGCTCGTTTCCTTAAACTTCCAACAGAACAATTACACTTCCTCAATCTTCCATTCTATGAAACTGGGAAAATTATAAAAAACGAACCCAGTGCTGCAGATTTTAAAATCACACAAGATTTAATCGATGAAATTAAACCCCATCAAATTTTTGCAGCAGGTGACTTGGCAGATCCACATGGAACGCATAGGGCTTGTCTGAATATTATTTTTAAAGTGCTAGAAGACATTAAAGTAAAAGCATACATGGACGATTGTCGTGTTTGGTTATATCGCGGTGCTTGGCAGGAATGGGACATCGAAGATATTGAAATGGCAGTGCCTTTAAGCCCAGATCAGGTGATTCAAAAGCGTAATGCCATTCTCTTTCACCAATCTCAAAAAGACAAAGTTATGTTTCAAGGGAAAGATAACCGTGAGTTTTGGGTACGAGCCGAACAGCGTAATCAAACAACTGCCTCGATATACAACCAATTAGGTATGGCTGAATATGAGGCAATTGAAGCTTTTAAACAGTATTTTTTCTAGGATTTTACTTTTTCCAAGGAATATTAGGCGAATGATAGTACTTTATGGACAGGGAGTCTAACAAGACTCCGTGTTCAATAAGTCGTTTTTCATAAGATGCCCATTCGCGTTGTTCGGTTTTTGACCATCCAATCTCGGCATAACCCAAAAGGCGCGGAAAAGCTAAATACGACAACTCTTCAAAGTTCGATATGGTTTCGCTCCAAAGTGGTGCTTCAATTCCAACAATGTTTTCGTTTGTTATACCTTCAACAAGTTCGTCTGGATTCCAGTCGTATCCTCTTTTTATACTGATGTAAGAAGCCCAGTGCAATCCGTATTTAGATAAGCTATCGTATTGCATATCCAAATAAGCATACTTCGCAGGAGACATTAATATCTTTGCGCCTTTCTTTATTGCACCCAATGCATTATCAGGATCTGCCCAATATTGAGCTATGGTATTGGGTTTTAAATCCGAGGATTGTATTTCATCCCATCCCATAACACTCTTTCCATATTTTTCAACGATTTCTTGTGTCTTGCTAATAAAAACGATGTAATCTTCTTCATTGGTTGAAAGTGATTCATCTCCACCGATATGAAAGTAATCACCCGGTGTAATTGCAGTAATTTCACGGATTACATCATCTAAAAACTGGAAAGTAAGTTCATTGTCAATACATAAAGTACTGAATCCAACTTCAGTTCCAGTATAAAGTTCAGCTGTTTTCCCATCGCAATTCAATTCGGGATAAGACGCTAAAGCAGCGTTTGTATGCCCAGGAATATCAATTTCTGGGACTATAGTAATAAAACGCTCTTGGGCATAAGCAACGAGATCTTTGTACTCTTCTTGGGTGTAAAAACCTCCAGACATACCCCCTACTTCTGTACTTCCTCCGTATTCGGAAAGGTTGGGCCAAGATTTAATTTCAATTCTCCATCCCTGATCGTCTGATAAATGCAAATGCAAATGATTGATTTTGTATAGAGCTAATAGGTCGATGTATTGCTTTACTTCTTCAATACTAAAAAAATGTCGTGCAACATCCAACATAGCTCCACGATAGGAATATTTTGGTGCATCTTGAATGATGCCGGTTGGGAGAACATTAGGATTAGAAGATAATTTTTGGAAACGAAGCAATTGATCTAGACTCGTAAGCGCGCGGAAAAAACCGCTTTCGGCTGAAGCACTTATTACAATGGCTTTTTTATTAATATTAATTTCGTAAGCTTCTTCTTGATCAAAATCACTTTTTACTAATTCAATCTTTGAATGTAAAAAAGGAATCCCTTCATTCAATGAGAGTGAATGCGTTGTTTGTGCTTCCCAGTTTGACTTCAATACAATAGCAGTGCGTTTCAAGTCTTCATCTTGCTCATCGAAATACAAAACCGTTTTATCTTTTATAAAAAAAGAACTTCCCGTCTCTTCCATCACATTAGCGATCGGAATTAAAGGAAATTGCTCCAGATGGGTTTCGATTTGTTGCTCACATTGCGTAAAAAACAACAAACTTACAAAGGATAATAGGATTGAAAATGGTTTCATAACTTGGACGATTGATTTAATAAGATGCAGCAATTGCCTTATCCAAAAGATTTTTAGTTTTTATAATTCCTTCTTCTTCAGAGTCTAAAGTACCTTCGAATTCAATTCCTACATAACCCGAATATTGATTCTCTTTAGCAATTTTAATCATTTTAAAGAAATCAGATTGGGTTTCATTGCCCTGTACATCGAATGCATGAGACTTTGCACTCAAGGCTTTTGCAAAAGGCATTAGATCTGACATTCCTTGATAACGATCGTAAGCAGAGATACACTCTTGCTCTTTGCGTTCGATGCAAAAATTACCGAAATCAGGGAGTGTTCCAATATTGTCGTTACTAACATTTTGCATTACCGTTGCAAGCCAGTTCCCATCAGAAGAAAAACCACCGTGATTTTCGACTAAAATACTAACACCTAAGGGTTTTGCAAATTCTGCTAATCGGTTTAAAGAGTCGATTCCCGCTTTCTGAGCGTCTAATCGATCTTCGCCACCATGTAAATTCACTCGAATTGCATGACAACCCAATACTTGAGCAGCCTCCACCCATTTGTAATGGTTTTCAATATTGACTAGTCTTTTTTGAGCATTCTTCTCTGCCATGCCCCCTTCCCCATCTATCATGATGAGTAGGTTTTTTTGTTGGTGGTCTTCAGCGCGACGATTCATTTCTTTTAAATAATGAAGATCTGTTGCCTTGTCTTTAAAAAAAGCATTTACATATTCCAATCCAACACAACCAAAACTTTGCGACATTTTAGCAAAATCTAAATGGTCCATTGCTCCTGCAAAAAGTTTGCGGTGCAAAGACCACTGTGCTAAGGATATTTCTAAAGATGCGGTGGAGGATTGTGGGGTTACGATCGATCCGAAAACTGGGTTTACAAAAGCAAGGCCGGTACCAGCTGCTAGTGATCTCGTTAAAAATTTCCTTCTATTCATGATTTTATTTATTGATTTTAAAAGATACTAATTTTTCATTATTCTGTGAAATTAATATCAGGTCTTCATTCGAAACTTTTACATTCAACATATGCTTTGCTGAATAAGGTACTTTAAACCCGGTACTCCTGCTGTCGTCGACAGTGGTTTTTAAAGAAGAATCGATTGACAACACAAGGCCTTCAAAACCGTTTTTAGGCCCTGTAAAGACTTCGTATGCGTTGTCGTTTCCAACCAATACTATCTTTTTAGTTTGAGGCTCTCCAACGTCAACCACCATGGCGTCGTATACAGGCGAAAACTGAGCTTCGACTGCCAATTCTTGTTGAATAAAAGAATTACCCTTATTTTCAAAAATGGAAGAACTGTAGGTGTGGATTTCTAATGTTTCTGCCTTTTGCTGCTCTTCTTCGGTTAATATGTCATCGAGAGTTGCATTGGCGTATAAAGAGTAGTTCTTGAATGCTTTCTTTTTATACTGCATCTGATTCAGAAAATTATTGCGCAAATGAATCGGAGCATATACGTCATCTTTGGGAGCGAAAACAAGGGGTTCGTTTTTACCATTGCCCGTAAAATCTGCGTACTTCATAAGCAGTGGCTGCTCTTTAGTTACTTTATACGGGTTATTCCACCCTTGATTTCCTACAATCAAGTCTAGATCTCCATCGGCATCTATATCAGAAACGGTAATGGAATTCCAAGCTCCGTTTATTTTTTTAGGAAAATACGAATCATCCCGAACAAAACGGTCACCCTTAT
>Ga0233444_10000845_pt1 | contig 37308 bp, 33 predicted proteins | sample SI_124_October20_6_FD_182792 | JGI IMG/M metagenome (GOLD analysis project Ga0233444, IMG submission 182792) | Seawater microbial communities from Saanich Inlet, British Columbia, Canada - SI_124_October2016_10_MG | ecosystem: Environmental > Aquatic > Marine > Inlet | place: Canada: British... | reverse complement strand
CGATGTCGGCTCATCACATCCTGGGGCTGGAGAAGGTCCCAAGGGTTGGGCTGTTCGCCCATTAAAGTGGTACGTGAGCTGGGTTCAGAACGTCGTGAGACAGTTCGGTCTCTATCCGCTGTGGGCGCAAGAAATTTGAAGGGATCTGCTTCTAGTACGAGAGGACCGAAGTGGACGAACCTCTAGTGTACCAGTTGTTCCGTCAGGGGCATCGCTGGGTAGCTACGTTCGGAAAGGATAAGCGCTGAAAGCATATAAGCGCGAAACCCACCCTAAGATTAGATTTCTCTATCTTAATGATAATAAGGCTCGTTGGAGACTACAACGTTGATAGGCCATAGGTGTAAGATCAGTAATGATTTCAGCCGAGTGGTACTAATTAGCCGAATGGTTTTACTAATTATTCTTTCTTGCAGTTGAACTTGGCTTCAATTCCAATTTCCCATAAGTTTTTTCCGGTGATAATAGCGTGGAGGTAACACCCGATCCCATTTCGAACTCGGAAGTTAAGTTCCATTGCGCCGATGGTACTGCGCGGGCAACCAGCGTGGAAGAGTAGGAAGTTGCCGGGAATTTTTAAAAAAAACTCCTCTGTAATTAGAGGAGTTTTTTTTTTGAAAAGGTATTAGATTTACGATATCTAAAACTTTATAATTATGAAATTATTAAAACTCAATATAATACTTTTATTATTAGTGCTTGTAAACGCTCCCTCGAGATCACAATCTTTGGATATCAATGTACAAGGTGAGATATATGAATATGCGACTTACTATGTTAGTAGTTTTGATATTGCCACTGGCGCAACAAATGTTCAAATATTTAATTATTCGCTAGAATCAAATACTTATCCGGTTTTTATAAAAATTCGTTTCAGGGCAACCATTTTGAGTCCCGGTCTTGGTATAAATAGCGAAGCTACAATAGTTGAAATAGAAACTGATCCATTTCTTATTCAAGATGGATTATATCTTGATAATAGAGATCTTAGCTCTGATGCAACATTTTTAAATGACAACTCTGGAAATCAAATTGAATTGCAAGGTCGTTTGATTGGTGTTTTAGATCCTGCTCTGTCTGAGTCGATAATGCAAACTATTTTGACAAGTGGTAAACTATCCGATGGTCAATATACTTTCAGTGTTTCTATCTTTGGTGGCACTGATGAAAGTAACTTATCCAATGTTTTTAATGATTCTAAAACCTTTGTGATTCAATCTCAAATACCGATTTCATTGGAATACCCCGGAGGAGCTCTTACTGATACAACTGATAATCTTCTTTACACAAATTTTCCGATTTTTCAATGGTCTTCTGGTCCTCCTGCTGCTTATGCAGAAACCTTTATACGGGTAGCTAAGTTTGACCCTGATTCTCACAATGGACTTGAAGACGCTATAGAAGATCAAAGGGTTTTACCTTCCAATCAAAATGAGCAATGGGAACTAATAGATAATGTTAATAGTTATCAATATCCTTTTAGTGGCTCTTATCCCTTAGATGCTGGGAATATATATTGTTGGCAAATTAAAATTTCATTACCAACCACATCTGGCAATGAGGACATGATATCTCCTATTTTTGCCTTTAAGATTGGTCAAGCGGGTACAATTGAAACATCTAATATCGTTTCAAACCCACTTCTAATGATGATTCAGCAAACATTGCCGGATCAGTTTAATAATTACTTTGGATCTGGAAGAGAATTAGAAGGTTTTTTACCCTCTGGTCAAATCGAAATTAATGGTATAACAGTTGGTCCTTCAGTTGTGAATAACCTTCTGCAACAAATTATGAACCAGGACTATCAAGTACAGTCTGTTGTAGTTGAATAATTATGACTCGCTTATTTATAAAATATTATTTTGTTGTTTTTCTTTTTGCAGGCCTACTTTATGCAGAAAAAATTGCTGTTGCTACCAAAGTAAAAGGTGTTTCTGAAATAATGAAAGTGGGGTCTAAAAATTTTAGTTTTCTAAAAGCAGGTATGATCTTAGATGATGGTGATAAAGTAAGGACGGGAAAGTCTGGCTTTGTTGCTATTATTTTTATAGACGATAAATCAACATTAAAAGTTAAAGAGAATTCTGAAGCGGTAATAACAGGTCGAAGAACAAAGAAAAATATTTCAAAAAAGATTAACATTGACGGGGGAACGATTAGAGCTTCGATTACAAAACAAAATGTCGATTTTGTAATACAGACCCCCACTTCAGTTGCTTCAGTTAAAGGAACCGATTTTTGGATGGTTGTTGATGAATTGTTAGGTGATCAAATAATTGGTATTGAGGGTCAAGTTAGTCTTGTGAATACAGAAACAGGACAAGAAGTTAATGTTACCAGCGGCATGACCGGCGTTTCGTCTCCTGATGGTCAGGTTGGTATTTCTGAAACTGATTTAGCTAATATTCCTGAGGATCCAAGCGATGACTCTGAAGAAGGTCCTTCACAATTAAAAATATATTTAGAAGGCCCCAACGGAGAGCAAAGAGCTTTTATAATTGAGTACCAATAGACTTATTAATTTTTAATTACAATTTAATCTTAATATGATATCTACATTAGGCAACCAGAATGTCTTAATTATCATTTTTATTTTTTTTGTTAGTTTTATTTCTGCACAATCAACTGATCAGTTCTATCATAAAAACCCTCATCATGTTCTTTCTGGCGATGATATAGTTTTATCAGTAACAATGTTTACATCTGACCCTATTGTTTCAGGCATGCTTTTTTTTCGATCTAAAAATCAAATTAGTTACCAAGAAATACCAATGCAGTTTTCAAATGGCAATTGGGATGTTGTTATACCAGGAAGGAGTGTCCAAGGAGATGGCATTGAATACGTAATAATCCTTCACAAGCGATCTTGGGGGCGTATATCTATTCCGAATATCGACAGCCCTTTTGGTGACCCATTACTAATAAACATTTCACAAAAAGAAAATGTAATAAATACTGAAATATTTAATGTAAATAAAGAAAAAAAAAGTAAAAATGAAAATTATGTTGATGCAGATATTTTGATATTATCACCAGAAAAGAACACTATTGTTCGACCTGATGAAGTTGTAATAGCTGTTTCTTTATTTAATACCGATATCATTGATACTAGTAACTTTAAAATAGTAATAAATGGTCAAGACTTAACAAAACAGGCAAGTATAGATGGCGGTATCTTCACTTTGATTCCTGAGGAATTATCGATTGGTCTTCAAAGGGTTAAGCTTTTTTTTAAAACCTCCTATGGCCTTGAAATTACACCTTTAGAATGGTCTTTTAATGTAACCAAGGCTATGGTGAATGTTTCGGAATCGTTTACATATAAGGGAAACTTAGGTGCTTTAAGTACTAATAGTACTGCCTCAGGAGCAGATCTTAATGAGCGTCAAAGCAATGGTCGCATAGATGGTGAGTTAAGTTGGATTAAGGCTAGGTATTCATATAAAAACAGTTCTAGACAATCAGTTTTTTTACAGCCGTTAAATCGGGAAACATTGACTCTTCAAGTTACCGATTACTTAAAACTAGAATATGGAGATGTATATCCATCTCTATCTCCATTTTTGCTTGATGGTAAAAGAGTTAGTGGTCGACACATTCATGTTGATCTACCATGGCTAGACTTTCAATATGTGAATGGTAAGTTGACAGAACAGGTTGATTATAAAAAAGGAAAAGTTGATGGTGGATATACCTTTTTACCAAATGATTCTGAATTTAGTGTAGATGGTAATAGAATTTTCAGTTTTACAAGGTCTGGTTATACTTTTCCGCAAAAGATCAGTGCACTGAGGCTTTCATTTTCAGTATTTAATCTTTTTAATGGTGGATTTCATTTTCTCAAAGCCAAAGATGATTTTGAGGATTTACCTCTGCTTATTAATGAAAATGAAATGTTCTCTTTTTCTGCTCAAGATTCAACTATTGATTCAGTTTATATTTTTAACGATTACATAAACGAAAATTCTGAAATAAAATTTTCTGATTTTCAAAAATTAACTTTAGAGTATGGTGATTCTATCTATATCCCCACTTCTAATTGGGGCGGTGTAACACCAAAAGAAAATTTAGTTGCAGGATTCAATTTTGAGACCACATTAGATAATAGGAATATTATCTTCCAACTTGCATGGAACTATAGTATGACAAATAATAATATTTGGAATGGACCTTTGACGCTGGATGAGCTCGATACCAAATTAGATAGTCTTAAAGATGGTAAGATTTTAGATGTGTCTCTTGAAGGTGTGCCTGATCCTGATGACTACAAAGATATATTTACAATAAATGAATTTATGACGCCTTTTTCACCAATTGATCCAATAGCATTAGAAAAGAACCCTTTTAGAGCAATTTTAAATATGCCTTCCTCTGCGTTACATTTAAGGTTAAAAGGGAGCTACACATTAAACAATATTCTAGTAGAGTATAAACAAATTGGGCCTCAGTTTTATACTTTTGGAAATCCATACATGACAAATAATATCAGAGAGTTTACAATTAAAGATAGGCTTTCGTTATTGGGGCGAAGGTTGATGTTCGTTGTAGGATATAGTTCAAAAGATAATAATTTGACGGAAGTGGTTTTAAATCCATTAAAAACAAAAACTGTGATGCTAAACACTACTCTTGTTCCTGGGCCAGGTGCTCCTTCAATAGTATTTAACCTGCAAGTTATAGGTAAAAATAATGGCATAGATTCAATTGAGGTTGATTCTCTTGGTCAATTTCTAAAAGATAATCGAGAAGATTCAAAAGCCCTAAATACTTTGTTTTCTGTAAATATTCCCGGAAATATTGGCCCTTTAAGTAATACTATTGCAATTAATTATAATTCCATTACATATAAAGATATTGTTGATACTGATGAAAAATATGAGGATAAGCGTAGGCGAGATGATTACTTATTCCAAAAATCAGATACTCGAACAATTTCAGCAAATATATCGAGCAGGTTCCCATTTCCACTTCGCACTGTTTTATCTTATAACAAAACTCAAATTTTCATTCCAATGATCGATGAAAATCTTAATATAATTAAAAATAAAATTGGCTGGACTTCTTTAGGTGTGAACGTAAGTTATGCGTTTAAAAATAATTCGATACGCTTTACCTCTGGTTTAGATTATATGACAAATGGTAATGATGATGATTCGGTTCAAATTATAGGTTTCAAAATTGGCGGTGATTGGGACATCATGAACAATTTAATATTTAGTCTTAAGAGCAATATTAGATTTAATAAAATTAAAGCAAACAAAGACGATGGAATCGATAATGACAATGATGGAAAAATTGACAATAATGGCGAAGTTTGGTCTACTAGTAATTCTGGAACAGTTTTGAGCATTAATTACAGGTTTTAATGGAAAAAATTAAAAGTTACTTTCTTGAGCATAAGATAGATCTTGGATTGACTGCCTTTTCTATCTTGTTAACATGTATAATGCATTGGTTGGGTTTTTTTGATTTTTTAGAATTAAAAACTTATGATTATAGGTTTAATAATGTTCGTGGTCCATTAACAGGATGGAGAGCTTCAGATTCTACAATAATTAATTTAGGAACTGATGTCGTTTTGGTTGATGTAGATGATGAAACCTGGCGTATTTTTTCTGAGGGAGATGTGACTTGGCCATATTCAAGGGGAGATATTTGGGCCAAAGTTGTAGATAATCTCACTCTTGCTGGAGCTAAAGTTATTGCTTTTGATATACAGTTTGATGCGCCTGATGCCAGGTCTGAATTCCTTAGAAGTGTTAGTGGTAACTGGCCTGCAGATCTTAGACAATTTATTCCAGGTCACGGGGATGTATTATTTTCAGAGGCTATTAGAAATGCTAAAGCTAATGGAACAGAAATTGTAATGAATACAAAAATGGTCCGTGAGCCATTAACGACACCACCTCAATATATCGCAGAACCAGTAAAGTTAATTATGGAAGCAAGGCCAGCTACTGGCTTAATTAATGATATTAAAGATATTGATAATTTTTCTAGAGAGTATAGTATAGCTGGTTTTTTTGAAACGGATACTTTAAGAGAAAATCCATTTTACACTTTGGGGGTTAGCTGCGCGAAACAATTTTATGGTATACCTGACTCGATTAATCTGACTTGGAATCAGCGTGATTTAGTCTGGGAACTAGGACGCATAAAAATTCCAGCTCATGGGAAAACAAATAATTTTTTAGTCAATTATTATGGCCCGCCTTCTGGTTATAAGCTAGCAAATACCAATTATCCACCCTGGAATACATTTTCACGTTTTTCATTGTATCAGATAATTGACACAAAAGATTATGAATTATCTGGCAATAATGATATCGATTGGATGAGCCAATTTATGCCTGGAGAAATCCCTAATTGGATTCTAGCAATAGAAGATGACAGCGAGAGAAGAGATATGATGAGTGTGATGGGTATAGGCGAGAATTATGATAAAACAAATTCACCTTTTTATAATAAAATTGTCATAATAGGAGCATCCGTTGAAGTCTTGCACGATGTAAAATCAACACCGTTCTATAATTACCTTGGTCAAACTCAGGATACACCAGGAATGGAGACTCATGCAAATGCCATACAGACGATATTACATGATAATTATCTAACTGTTTTTGGATCTAGGACAACTAGGTTGTTATTTGATGGTCGTATATACCCTCTTTCTCATTTTTTAGTTATATCAATATTATGTGTCATTGCATATATAGTTTTTAGAAGGTTAGATGTTCATCCTCTTTTTGCTGGTGGAATTATCATTTTAGAAGTTCTCATCTATATTGGAGTAGCTCTTGGTTTGTTTGCTAATGATCTTTGGTGGATGCTCAAAACTACGCTTATAAATATTTTACCTAGTGCTGTTCACGAATATTTTTATGATAGTTTATTGGTCAAATTACCAGAACCTGGTAGTACTTATGTGATGCCTATAGTTGCTCCATTAGCAGGTGTCTTTTTTACATATGCAAGTAATATCATTTTTCAATTTTTACATGAGCAGAAAGATAAAAAATTTCTTAAAGAAACTTTTGGTACATACATTTCTCCAGATTTAATAGATAAAATGTATGAGCAGAAACAAGCACCGAAGCTAGGAGGTGTACAGGATTACCACACTGCATTTTTTAGTGATATTCAAAATTTTTCAACATTTTCTGAAAAACTTGAGCCTGAGAAAATGGTCAAATTAATGAATGAGTATTTAACTGAAATGACTGATGTTCTACTTAGACATCAAGGAACTTTAGATAAATATATTGGTGATGCAATTGTTGCGTTTTATGGTGCCCCTGCTCCTGTTAAAGATCAAGAAAAAAAAGCTTGCTCAACATCTCTAGAGATGCATGAAAGGCTTGATCATCTTAGAACCAAATGGAAGAACGAAGGAGAATGGCCTGATATTGTATATAATATGCAACATAGAATAGGTCTTAATTCTGGGCAAATGGTTACGGGTAACATGGGTTCTGAAATGAGAATGAATTATACGATGATGGGTGACACAGTAAATTTAGCAGCAAGATTGGAGCCAGCGGCAAAACAATATGGGGTATATATTCTTGTTGGAGAAAATATCTATGAAGCAACAAATGACGAATATGCGTTTCGTTTTTTAGATTTTTTAAGCGTTAAGGGTAAAACTATACCAATCAAAGCATATGAGCTAATTCAAACAAAAGAAAGTATTAATAAAAAGTCTATTGAATTGGTAGACCTTTTTGAAAAAGGTCTTGACAATTATTTTAATCAAAAATGGGATGATGCAATAAAATTATTCGAAAAATCTGTTGTTCTTGAAGATAATTTTAAAGGTCGTAATACAAACCCTTCTCAAGTTTTCATTGAAAGGTGTGATTATCTAAAAAATAACCCACCTGAGCCTAATTGGGACGGCGTTTGGAAAATGACAAGTAAATAGATAGTTGAAGGTTTAAAGTAATGATATATAAAGGTCATATAATTTGGGTTGATGATGAAGTTCACCATCTAAAGCCTCATATAATGTTTTTGGAATCTAAGGGTTATAAGGTTTCGAGTGTGACAAATGGAATTGATGCTGATAGTCTTAATAAAAAGAATAGATATGATTTAGTCCTCTTGGACCAAAATATGCCTGGACTGGATGGTATTGAAACATTAAAAAAAATTAAATCGCATCGAGAATCTATACCTGTGGTAATGATAACTAAATCTGAGGATGAGTGGCTCATGGATGAAGCCATCTCTCAACAGATACAACAGTTCTTGATAAAGCCTGTTAGTCCAAATCAAGTGTATATAGCTTGCAAGCAAATACTTGAAAAAAATAGAATTATCCAAGATAAGACATCTGCTGATTATCTTCAAGATTTTCAAAAGATAAACCAAGATATTGATTTTATTTCATCACCTGATGCTTGGTGGAATCTTTATTTAAAACTAGTTAAATGGCAGATAAAATTTGAGGAGCATGCTGATTTGAGTTTGCAAAATATTTTAGCAGATCAAATAAAAACTTGTAATCAACTATTTACTAGATATATTGAAGAAAATTATGAACATTTAATTAATGATAAAACTCAGTCATTATTTTCGCCAGCTATTTTTGAAAAATATGCTAAGCCTATTTTAGAAAAAAAGAATAAGGTATGCATCATTATAATAGATTGCATGCGATGCGACCAATTCTTATCTATTTATTCTCATCTTGACTCGCTATTTAATATGGATATATCATATCATCTATCATTACTTCCATCCGCAACGCCCTATTCAAGAAATGCTATATTTTCCGGGCTATATCCTGATGAGCTAATAAAACGTTATCCGAAGCAAAGAGATCTATTCTCAAATAGCAGTCAGGGTCTAAATAAATATGAAAATGAACTTTTAATTGATCAACTTTCAAGGCTAAAAATGGAAGACAAAAAAGTACATTACCATAAAATTTGGGCATTAGAAGAGGGCAAGAGATTTAGTAAAAAAATAAATAACTTATTGGATAAAGATGTTCTCGCACTAGTAGTTAACTTTGTAGATATGTTAGCACATGACAGCTCTAAAATGGAAGTCTTAAAAGAAATTATTCCTGACGATATTGGATATCGGCATACTGTTAAGTCTTGGGTGAAAAACTCATGGTTTAATGATGTTTTGAAGCAACTGAGTGAGAGTAATTTTGAAGTTATAATCACAAGTGACCATGGCAGTGTGAAAGTCAATAGAGAGGTTATGGTTTCTGCAGATAAGGATGCATCAAGCGGCGTTAGGTACAAATATGGACGGAATTTGAATACTAGAAGTAAAAATGTAATAAAAATTGATGAACCTCAGAAATATCGATTGCCAGCTTTTGGCCCGCAGTTTAATTATCTCATCGCAAAAAATGATTCTTACTTTCTTTATCCTAATGATGCTCATAAATATAAAAACAAATTATTAGATTCATTTCAGCACGGTGGTGTTTCTATGGAAGAAATGTTAGTACCCGTAATAAAAATGAAAGGATTTAAGTAATATGGTATTTAAATCTAACTCTATGGAAGAAACGAAAAACTTTGCTGCTAAATTTTCAAAAACAATTAAATTGGGAAAAATAATTGCTTTAAATGGAGATTTGGGAGCGGGAAAAACAACATTTGCGCAAGGTTTTGCGATTGGGATGGGCATTGAAGAACATGTTGGATCCCCTACTTTCAAACTAGTGAGCGAATATCAAGGGGCTAAAATGAAGCTCTATCACGTTGATTGTTATAGGTTAAATGGAATTGATGATTTTCTTAATATGGGTGGAGAAAATCTTTTATTGCCTTTTGACGGTATATCTTTATTTGAATGGTCTAGCATAATTTCAGATGTTTTACCAACTAATATAATTAGAGTTGATTTTCGTAGGTTCAAAGGTCTTCCCGATCGGCGGGAGTTAACAATAGCTATGGATAATTAAGAAAATGAATGATATGAAAAATATTATAGCAGTTGAAACTTCCTCTGATATATGTGGTATTTCTTTTATTTCAAACGGAATATGTTTAAAAACTATCCAAGAAAAAAGTGAAAGAAAACATATCGAAAAAATACCTCTTTTTTATAAAAGTCTCCAGCAAAGCATAGGCTTTGAATTATCTGATGTAAGTGCAATAGCTGTTAGTATTGGGCCAGGTTCCTTTACGGGCCTTAGAATAGGGTTAAGTTTTTCAAAGGGGCTGGCGTTCTCAAACAATTTACCTATGATACCTGTTTCAACAATGATGTCCTTAGCGTTCTCTTGTAATAGTAAAAAACCCGAGGTGGGAATCATTCATTCTCATGGAGAAAAAATATTTTGCCAAAAGATAGATTGGAAATCCAACTTACCGGAGCCTGTAGATGAAATAAGAGCCATGACTTGGAGTGATTTTTTAGCTGAATATGATAGTTCCAAAAAAACTTTTCAAAAAAATTGTGATGCTCTTTTGACTACAGAAGATTTAATTGCGGCTGAGCTATCTTCAAAGAACGTTGGGGTTTTAGCATATTTTAAATTTGATGACCTTATAATGACAGAACCTCATAATCTAGTTTCTAATTATGTCTCTCCGTTCATAATCAATAAAAATAAATGACTTTAAGAAGTGGACATATTTCTGATTTAAAAAATATAGTGGAAATTGAAAATCAAGTTTACAAAAAACCCTATTGGTCTGTAAAAATGTTTGAGAGACTCCTAATTGATAATTCGAATGAAAGTATTTGGGTCTATGAAAAGGGTTCCTCCATTTTTGGTTTTATTATAGATTTACGGTTTGATGATGAAATTAATATCTTAAATATTGCAATTGATAAGTCCCATCAAAAAAGAGGTCATGGTTCCAATATGCTTTTGGATTATTTAAGAATTATTCCTGAAAAAAGTACTATTTTCTTAGAGGTAAATGAAAATAATAATAATGCCATTAGTATTTATAAAAAGCATTGTTTTAAAAAAATAAATAAGCGTAAATCGTATTATAAAGATGGTTCAGATGCCATTATAATGAAATTAGTAAAATGATTGAGTGATTATGGATTGGTTTAAAAGAAAAGATAAAAAAATTAAAGAAAAAATTAAAAAGGCTATTCCTGATGGGTTATGGGAAAAGTGTCCATCATGTAAAGAGATTTTATTTAAGCCAGAATTAGATAAAAACCTAGCTGTTTGTAGACACTGTTCGCACCATTTTAGAATGGATTATAGAAAATATTTAGATTTAATCATTGATGAGGGTTCATCTAAAAGATTATTTGAAAATATAAAGTCATCAAATTTCTTAAATTTCGTAGGCAAACGAAATTATGATGATCAATTAACCGATGCTTACAAAAAAAGTGGAAATACTGATTCAATTGAAATTTATTCTGGAAGTATCAAAAGTAAATCCGTGATTATTGGCATAATGAATTTTGGATTTATCGGTGGAAGCATGGGGTCTGCATTAGGTGAATTAATTTCACTAGCGATAGTCAAAGCTAGAAAAGATAAAAAGCCATTGATTCTAGTTTGTAAATCTGGAGGTGCTAGAATGCAAGAAGGTGCAATATCTTTAATGCAATTAGCGAAAATAAGTACTCAATTAGCAAAGTTTTCAGATTCAGGAGGTTTATATATTACGGTTCTTACTGATCCTACGACAGGAGGTGTTACAGCAAGCTATGGTATGCTAGGAGATATAATTTTTGCAGAACCAGGTGCCCTTATAGGTTTTGCAGGACCACGAGTTATCAAACAAACGATAGGTCAAGATCTGCCAGAGGGTTTTCAACGTTCAGAGTTTTTACTTGAAAAAGGTTTTATTGATCGAATTATCTCAAGGGATAAAATGAAAAATCACCTCCATAACATTATAGATCTATTGAATTGAATATTTTAGTTACAAATGATGATGGAATATATTCATCAGGTATCTTTGCACTTTGGGAGGTAGCAAAGGAATTTGGGCAAGCTTGTGTTGTTGCTCCAGAATCCCAAAAAAGCGCAGTTGGACATGGTATAACAATATCGAAACCTCTATTTATCAACAATATTAAAAGGAGTAACGGGTTCGAGGGTCATGCGGTCTCTGGATCGCCTGCAGATTGTGTAAAGGTTGGCATAAAGAGGGTATTAAATAAAAAGCCTGACCTTATATTATCAGGTATTAACTTAGGCTCTAACCTTGGCAATAATATTATTTATTCTGGGACTGTTGCTGGAGCATTGGAAGGCTCCATGCAGCATATTTCTTCTATTGCTTTTAGCGTAGACTCTTTCGAGCCTAAAAGCTTTGAAACCTCAAAGTATGTTATTCGCGAAACTATAAAGTTTTTACTTAAACAGAACATTCCAAAACAGATTTCATTGAATGTTAATATACCAGATTGTACTCTAGATCAATTAAAAGGTTTAAAAATTACTTTGCAAGGTGGTGAGTATTTTGAAGATGATTTTAATTCTTACAAAGACCCCAAAGGCAATAGCTACTATTGGATAAAAGGTGAAATGGTTGATAATGACGAAAGTTTTGATAGTGATTCATTTGTAATAAAAAATAATTACGCAAGTATTACACCGATTAGTTATAAAATTTCTGATAATAGAATATTTCAAAAGCTCAAAAGTACAATCAAGTAATGGATAATTTAAAAAAAGGAAGCGTTTTAATATTAGACTTTGGCTCCCAGTATACTCAATTAATTGCTAGAAGAGTTAGAGAGAATTATGTTTTTTCTGAGGTGTTGCCACCAAATACAACATTAAAGACTATCATGCGTATAAATCCTAAAGCAATTATATTATCAGGTGGACCCTCTAGTGTTTTTTTAAAAGATGCTCCTATCTTTGATAAAAATATCCTTAGCCTGGATATTCCAATTTTAGGTATTTGTTATGGTCTTCATCTTCTAGTGCATCATAATGGTGGAAAAGTTAGCCCAGGTTTAGGAGGCGAATATGGGTTTGCTGAAGTGACTTTTAGTAAGACGCATGGCATAACTAAAAACATGTCACCAAAATCAAAAGTATGGATGAGTCATATGGATCAAGTGACTTCTGTCCCGGAAAACTGGGAAGTTATATCGAGAAGTTCCAATGGTGTTATAGCTGCTTTAATAAATAAAGATCAATCAAGAATTGCGACACAATTTCACCCTGAAGTGTCTCATACTGAAGAAGGCGAGGCATTATTAAAAAACTTTCTTTTTATTATTGCTAAATGTGAAAAAAACTGGACTCCAAATAATTTTATTGATGAACAAATTAAAAGAATTAATACTGAAATTAAAAAAGATAATATAATTGTTGGTGTAAGCGGCGGAGTTGATTCAACGGTTATGGCATGCATAATTAATAATGTTGTTGGAAAAAGGTGCTATGCAGTATTAATTGACCATGGTTTACTTCGTAAAGATGAAGCAAAACAATGTGTGGATTCTTTAAGAGATGGTCTTGGAATAAATATACATTTATATGATGAATCAGAAATATTTTTTTCAAGGCTTAAAGGGGTAGTTGAACCTGAAAAAAAGAGAAAAATTATTGGAGATCAGTTTATTCAGTCATTTGATCGTATTGCTGATGAGATAGGTGAATACAAATTTTTAGGGCAAGGTACTTTGTACCCTGACCTAATTGAAAGTGGTGTAAGTGCTAGCAATTCTTCGCATTTGATTAAAAGTCATCATAACGTAGGAGGATTACCAAAAAATTTAAAGTTCAAACTTATAGAGCCATTAAAAGACCTGTTTAAAGATGAAGTAAGGGCAGTTGGTAGAGAGCTTAATATTCCAAATGAGCTTATAAGCAGGCATCCTTTTCCAGGGCCTGGATTGGGAGTAAGAATTATAGGCGAAATTACTAGAGAAAGGGTTTCAATCCTCCAAAATGCAGATTCTATTTTCATTCAAATATTGAAAGACACCGGTGAATATGAAAATATATGGCAGGCTTTTGCAGTCTTAATTCCTGTTAAAACCGTTGGTGTCATGGGTGATCAAAGAACATACGAAAACCTTGTAGCCTTACGAGCTGTGACGAGTGTTGATGGTATGACAGCTGATTGGTATAAAATGCCTTTTGAAATTTTATCTCTAGTCTCTAACCAAATAGTAAATAATGTGAAAGGTGTTAATCGTGTTGTTTATGATATTACTTCAAAACCTCCTGGTACAATTGAGTGGGAGTAGAATTAATTATCTTAAAAAGGTGCTGATTTTTTTGGTAGACACAATTATACTTAAATATAAAAGTTATGTTTTGGTTGATGATTAATGTTATATATTATGCATTATAAAAAATTTTTAAGAATTAGAGGAAAAATTGAAAGTAGATGAATCAATTATAAACGCTTTAATTGAAAAAATGGCAGTTGGTAAGGACGCAAAGTATAAGGAATTTATAAAAAAAATTCTCATTAATATGAGCAACGGTGATGAATGGGATAACTTATCAAAATTAGATGAAATAAATAAAAAAATAAAAACTGATATTAAATGATATGGATTTTGATCAAAAAAAACATGAACAGTCTTCCAACCATATTTAAAATTATTTTCGCTTTATTAATATTTGGCTCTCTCTTTTCTAAGCAAATACAACTTCAAAGAGTTAAAACTATTCCCAACATAATATTTAATAATAATGTCGCTTATAAAGTAGATGAAGAAACACCTTATACTGGGAAAATATCTATCTTAACTAAGGACGGTGTGATTAAATCTGAGGGACTCTTAAGAGATGGAATAAAAAGTGGATTATGGAAAGAGTTTTTTTCGTCTGGTCAAATTAAATCAAAAGGAATATATAGGAATGATATGAAGACTGGCGTGTGGGCAGATTGGTATAATAATGATCAAAAACAATCTCAGGCGATTTATAGGAATGGTCAAAAAAATGGTAAAGAAATTACTTGGTACAAAAGTGGTATAAAAAAGACAGAGATAAATTACAAAAGTAATAAAAAAGAAGGGCTTTATAGATTTTGGTATGAAAATGGTAAGAAAAAAAATGAATGTAGTTATCTTAATGGATTCAAAAATGGTAAGCTAACTGAATGGTATGAAAGCGGGGAAATTTATAAAGAGCAAAATTTTGCTTTAGGGAAAGAACATGGTCTCATGTTTAGTTGGTATGAAAGTGGTTCAAAAAAAGAGCAACAATATTTTACCAAGGGTTTAATTAATGGCGTTCATCTAGAATGGTTCGAAAATGGACAAAAGAAGATCGAAGGAAATTATATTAATGATAAGTATGATGGATTTTGGCAACAGTGGTTTTCTAATGGCCAAAAGTATATGGAGGGTAAATATGATGAAGATATGTTGGTAGGGTCGTGGAATCAATGGTATAAAAATGGTAATAAATATTCTTCAGGTATTTATGAAGATAGTAAACAAGTAAAAAACTGGATTTATTTTTCTCCAAATGGTTCTGACAGTTCTAAAATGTTATATGCTGATGGCAATCCAATATTAGGTTCAAATGTGGAGTGGTATGCAGGAGGCGAAAAAGAATCTGAAATCAACTATAAAAATGGTCAAATTACTGGACCTGTTACTTATTGGTATGAAAATGGGAATAAAAAACTTGTGCAGAATTATACAAACAACCTTTTAAATGGCTCTACAGTAAAATGGAGTGAGAAGGGTAAAAAGAAGTCAAAGCAAAATTATATAGATGGAAGATTAAAAATAGAAAAAAGATACGTTTATTATTTAGAGGGGCAGATTGATTCAACGCTTGAATTCAAATATGATAATAGTAATAATATTGTTAATAAAATAATTACAAAATGGTCGCAAAGTGGGAAATTGCTTTCCAAATTAAATAATGGAAGTATTTGGAAGGGTGAAGTCATCAACTGGTGGGATGAGGATTTAAAAATAAAGAAACAATTAGTTACATATGTTGATGGTAAGAAAACTGGGCGCTTCAAAAGTTGGTTTAAAAATAAAAAAATAAGTAGTGATGGATATTATAAGAATGATTTAATGAATGGGAATTGGAAATTTTATTATCGAAACGGTCAAATAAAAGCTGAGGGTGAATTCATTGATGGTGATGGAAAAAATAAGAACAAATCAACAAACATTCCAACTAATGGAAGAAGTGGGAAGTGGGCTAGTTGGCATGAAGATGGAAGTAAATGGTCAAATCTTTCTTTTTTGAATGGCAAAAAGCACGGGTTGCAGAAAAATTGGTACGAGAACGGGCAGCAGGAATTGGAGGGAGAATATAATCAAGACAATCCTGTAAATAAGTGGTCTTGGTGGTATTTTGATGGTGCGCCAATGCAAGAAGGCAAATATAACGGGGATGGTAATTTTCAAGGTCTATACTTTATAAACCCTCAGGTGCCAAATTTTTCATATCCTTAATTTTGAGCTTAGTATGTATACTTTTTTAAAAATCATTTTGATTCTTTATCTGTTCGGATTAAATATTTATGGATCAAGTGTTAAACCGCTATTTACAAACAAAAATATGCAAATAAAAATATCTGAAATAGAAAAAAAATATCAATCCTTAAAGAGAAGTATGTTTTCTCCCCCAAATGACTATCAAACTAATTATAATGTTTATCTAGAGTCATTAACAATCTTAACTGAGGAGTTAAAAGAAGTTCGATCTAATTCTTTTGAACAGGCTTATGATTTTAAACTTGAACGAGAGTATATAGATGAGCTTTCAATACTTGATAAAAAATCAAAAAAGCTGATCAATGTAATCGTTTCCTTAATTAATACATTTAAAGAATACAATCCTCCAATTCATAAAAAATCTTACCCTTTTGAATCGTATAGAAACAATATTCAAAACCATATTGATATGGAAAGTATTTTTCATTGCTTACAATGTAATTAAAAAAATAAAAACTTATATTTTGGAGAGCGTATGTCAAAAAAAATATTATATATTATAGTGATTATTCAATTTTTTACAGTAAAAATAATGGCAGAAAATTCTTCCTATATTGAGCTTGAAAAAAGAATTGAAGTGCTTGAAGAGCAGGTTTTAGAATTAAAAATTAAGGTTAATAAAAAATCTAGTATTACAAAGTGGAAAGATTTGAAACTGGGCTTAAGTAAGAATAAAATCCAAACTAGTTTTGGCCACCCAGATAGGAAAGGAAGATTTTCAAATGGAGAGGAATTCTGGGGATTTCAAGATTATACATTAAAATTTGATAAAAATGGGAAATTAAAAAATTGGTCTAAACCTTTTTTAAACTAATTATCCTTCTGAGGCGCAATAATATGTCAAAGGTACCAAAATTATCATTTTTTGTAATATCTTTAACGCTTTTTTCTTGCATTAAATATAATTCTTTAAATATTAAATCATTAATAATTGAAACGCAATTTTCAGGAGATCGTGTCGTATTCGCTGATTTGAGCAAAGATTTATTAAATCAGAAAATAATAAATAAAAACTGGTCTAGGATAAACAGTGAAAAAAGCATGCCATATTTTAGGTTGAAAAATAATTCAGGTAAAATCAAAGGCGATTTCATCTACAATGCTGAAAGGTACTTAATAGTGCAGACAAATAACGGTAACTTGTTCAAGTGGAAATATAATCCTATGGTTAGTAGATCATTACCTAGTCATCTTGCCACATTATCAGCAATTGAAGAGGCAAAATTATTCATTGGCAAAAATATTTGGTTAAATGAAATTCATTCAGATAGTATTTTTATAAACAATAGTGAAAAAAGATTCAAAAAATTTGATAAAGTCATGGTGCTCGGAATAAGAGTTTTCCAGAATAGTAAAACGGATATGCCTATATGGTTGGAAATAGACACTAGTATTGAGCATAACGCATTTATTAGATATAATGGTAAGTTTAAAACTGAACTACGACAAAATAATTATTATAAAGAAAATCCGTTAAAAAAAGAATGGTCAAAAACTATTATTGAAAATTTAAAAAAAAGGAAGATTGAATACGGTATGAGCTTTGAACAAGTGAGAGTATCTATTGGGAACCCTGAAATAGTAAATAATACCTCTAGTGCAAACGGTGTTAGTCAACAGTGGGTTTATGGTAAAAATTTAGATGAAAAAAAATACTTACTTTTTAAAAATGGTAAGCTTGTGTCAATGTAGATTGCTGGTTACAGAAGTTAAATCATGAAAATAAACCTTTTAATAATTAATCTATTTTTTCTGTGCTTCCTTGAAGCGCAGCCTAGTGATAGTACTTTATCATACAATGAAAGCTTTGAATTTGCTATGAAACACTTTCAAAACAGACGATATCAGTTAGCCGAACAAGGATTTAAAAACATTTTAATTGAAGAACGGAATTTTGAAGATCCTGTATCTCATTTTATGTTGGCAACGTCTCAATTCCATCAAGGAAAAATGATCGATTGCAAAAGGACTTGCGATTCTTACCTAAATAAATATCCAAATAGTAAATACGATTTCAATATTAAAATCATGTTAAGTGATATTCTCATCTCAAAAGAAAAATATTCCTATGCACTTGAACAGCTATTACCATTAAGAGAATCTTTAATAGATTCTACAATGCTAAGCAAAATCGATTACCGTCTTTATAATAGTATAGTAATGGGCATTAATTCGGATAATATAGAACAACTGCTGTTTCTAAGTGAAAATAATGTTTCTAAATCTATTTTGAACTTAGCTAGGTCATATCGCTCGCTATTAGACGGTAATGTTAATGATATGGAATTATCTTTAAGTGTTATTGATGCTACATTACTACCTCGAAACTATTTAAATCTTTATGAAGGTTTGTCACTTTTTCTTGGTACTGAAAATACTGTACATGGCACAATTGCTGTCATTTTACCCTTGTCTGGAGAAGAAAAAGAGAAAGGTCAAACATTTTTGATTGGGCTTTCCAGGATGGCAATGGATTACAAGTATGATTTAGCAACAAATTTTAAAATATATGATAATCAAAGTGAAGACATAAATACTCTTAGAATATTAAATTTAATCAGCTTAGATAAAAGTGTGGTCTCCATACTTGGTTATTTTTCTGAGGTGTCAAATTTAGCAGCAACTAGCTATTCTAGTTCAATACCAATTATGCTTTCAAAGAGTAATTTCAGTGAATTAACTATGTTATCAGAAAGTATATACTTGTTATCTACAAGTAGTGAAATTCAAGCGAAGCTATCTGCTCAGTACGTAGTAAAAGTATTAGGATATCAAAATATAGCAGTATTATCTCCGGCTGATGATTTAAATAAAAATTATGCCAAATTTTTTATAGAGGAGTTAAATCAATTAGGTTTAGATGCTGTAGCTATTGAGTGGTATTACGGACGCCCTGAAAATTTAAAAAGACAATTTTCAGCGATAAGAAAAAAAGCTTGGTCACTTGTTCCAACAGAGGACCCGAATTTTCAATATCTTGATTTAGAGATTGATAGTTTGGATGCTCTTTTCGATGTTGATGTCGCTGACTTTATGGAGCCTGCGGATGATTTTGACGAGTTAAATAAAATGTCAAAAAGAGATTCTTTAAAAGTCAGTTTAAATACTATTCAAGCAATTTATATGCCTATAAATAAGCAAGATTTATCGTTCATTGGTACTCAATTGCCAATGTATAATCTAGAAACAAAAATTATAGGAAATGAATCTTGGATGGATATTGATATTTTAGCTCAAGATATAATTGGCCCACATTTACAAGGTCTTACGGTTTTAAGTTCAGAATATCCTAAGTTTGGAATGACAAACTCTTCTGATTTGGATAGAGTGTTTTCAATGGGATATGACCAGGGGTATTTTATAAATTCACTTGTAAAATTAAGTGCAAACTCTAGGCGTAAATATAGAAAATTACTTCAGGAAGGTGATTTATTTATGGGTGCATCCTCTCTTATTGAACTAGGCGGTTTAAATAAAAATGAAAATCAAATTGTTAGAGTCCTTGAATATAAAAAAGGGAAGATGGGTACAATCGGGTATTTTAATGGAAAAAGTTTAGTAGAAAATCAACCATCAATAAAATAGCACACAACCAATGGAATGACTTTAGCTCTGATTTACCTATTCCAAGAATAAGAATTGCTTTTTCAAATATGAGTTGTAGTATTGAGTCTTATGGCGATTTGTTTAGTCTTTGTGATAATGTTGGACTGGACTCTAAGAAATTAGTTTCCATAAATCAGGTACATTCATCAAAAATTATTTCAGTAAAACGCGCAGGTCATTATGAATCTTCAGATGGAATAATTAACATTGGCGGGAATTTGGTATGCTCTATTAAAGTAGCAGATTGCTTACCTATATATTTTATTAATAGAATTTCAAGAACAATAGGTCTTGTGCATGCCGGATGGCGCGGACTGTCTTTAGGCATTATTAATGAATATATTAACAATGTAAAAAAAAATAATGAAAGAGCATCAGATAACTATGTTTTTATCGGTCCATCCATAAAAAAATGTTGCTTTAAAATTCAAAGTGATGTGCTCACTCATTTTGATTCTAGATTCTATTCAAAAATTAATGATAAACACTATCAGGTAGATCTTCAGAAATGGGCAGTTAATCAAATTATGAATCTAAATATAAAAAACGATAAAATATTTGTTATTGATAAATGTACTTATTGTAACAAAGACTTATATGAATCTTTTAGAAGAGATGGTGACGCTGCCGGAAGAATGTATGCATTATTAGGTTGGCTTGAATAATGAGTATAATTGATATTGTTATTCTTGGCATTTTACAAGGCATTACAGAATTTTTACCTGTAAGTAGTTCTGGGCATTTGGTTTTAGCTCAATACATGCTTGGGATTGAGTCACCGGGGAATACCTTAGAAATATTGTTTCATATAGGGACCTTATTTAGTGTGTTTTATGTTTTCAATAAAGATATAAAATCGATAGTTATTTCTTTAAATGAAAAACCTACGCAGAAACTTGTTATTTACATAATCATTGCAACAACTCCAGCAGTAATTATAGGCCTTATATTTAAAAGTCATATAGTTAATTTGTTTAGTAGTATAGTGCCTGTTGGTTATGCTTTATTATTGACAGGCGCAATTTTGACATTTTCAATTAATTTTAAGAATAAAAATAAATCATTGTCCTATTTATATTCGCTTTTAATTGGCCTTGCTCAGGCTATAGCTATAATACCTGGAATATCAAGGTCAGGTACAACTATATCAATATCAATGCTACTTGGTATACCACCCAAAGAGGCGGCAAGGTTTTCTTTTTTGCTTTCAATTCCTGTAATTATCGGTGCTGGCCTTTTAGGGTTTCTAGAACTAGAATCGTACGGTTTATTAACACCTAAGTTTATAATTACAGGAATTTTAACCTCATTTATTGTTGGTACTTTATCTTTAAAAACTTTACTAAAAATATTAGAGGTTGGCAGGTTCCACTTTTTTGGTATTTATTGTGTTATAGCTGGGATAGTAGCTATTCTTTCATAATCTTTAAAAAAATAATATCTAATTAAATAATATGGATGATATAAAACATATTTTATTAAATCTTAAAGCCGGTGAAATAAATAATGTATATGTTTTAAAAGGCGAAGATCTTTTCCTTCAAAATTTTTTTATTGAGAAGCTTTCTAATAAATTATTTCTTGATTCATCGTGTTCGAAAGAATTCTTAACACCGAATGAATTATCAGGCAAAGAAATATTAGATAAGGTCTTATCTTCAGACCTATTTAACTCAAAAAAATTAATTATTTTGAGAGATCCTCAACAAATTAAGGGAAAAATTTCAAAAGAGCTTATTAGCTATTGCGGCCAACCTATTATCAATCATTTTTTGGTGCTTATTTGCGATAATTATTTAGATAAAAGTTCTTTTTTCAAAAATTTACCTTCAAAAATTCCTTTTTTAAACGTAACTACTCCCTTTCAAAGTCAAATGATTAAATGGGCTAAATTTTTCGTAAAGGATAATAAAAAAAATATTTCACCAGATGTACTCAAAGAAATTATCAATATTTGTGGTGATTCTCTTTATAACTTAAAAAATGAAATTGATAAAATTTGTCTAATGACTGAAGAAAAAAATCTAAAAATAGAGCATATTAATTTTGATAGTTCTTTTTCAAGGAGTAGAAAAAGATGGGAGCTGATGGCTTCCTTAGGGGCTAGGGATTTAAAAAAATCAATTAAATTAGGAAAGTCTATTATTGATAGCTCAGAAACAATGATTTCATTAATTTTTCCAATGGCGGCTTTATTTCAGGAATTATTATTCGTGAAAATGAATAATGGAACTTTTATTAAACCTTCTAGTTATATACCATTATCAACATTATTAAAGAATAACATATCAAATTATGCAAATAACTATACAGTTGAGGAAACAAAAGTAGTAATAAAAGAGTTAAAAAAAATTGAAATTAGACAAAAAACTACAAACACAGACGATGAATCAGAACTCATCAACTTTATTTACAATGCCATTGGATAACAAAAGAAATAAATATAGTTATACTGATGAAAAGTTAATGTCTTTATTTCAAGGTGGAGATGAAAATGCTTATGTCGTACTTGTAAATAGATACAAAGACAAGCTTATAAATTTTATCTATCACTACTTAAAAGATTCCGAATCTGCAGAAGATGTCGTTCAAGAAACAATGATAAAACTTTATCAAAAAAAACATTATTACAAAGAAATAGCAAAATTTTCGACTTGGCTGTACACAATTGCAAAAAATTTAGCAAATACTGAATTAAGAAAGAGAAAGAACAGAAAAATCACCTTTTTAAGTCATTTTAGCAATGATGATAAGACGTATGAAATACCAAGTGATGATTTAGAAATCGGGCAACAAGTTCAAACTGATGTTGTAAATGAAATTATAAAGAATGCTGTTAATCAATTATCTGAAAAATTTAAAACCGTTATAATTTTGAGAGATATTCAAGAAATTCCTTATGAAGAAATTAGTGAAATTATTGGCATCCCAATTGGTACAGTTAAATCAAGAATAAATCGCGCTAGATTGCAATTGCAAGTTGAACTAAAACATTTAAGAGAATAGGAGTATATATTGATATGAACCGTTATGAATTTGAAGATTTAATATCTGATTACTTAGAAGGAAAAATGACTTTTAAAAAGATAAAAGAGTTCGAGTCATTTTTGGAAAGCAATGAAGAATCTAGAACGTTAGTTAATAATGTAAGAAACTCCATAACAGATTTAAATAGATTAGATAAAGTTGTTGCATCAACCAGTTTTAATGAAAAATTATTATCAAAACTAAAAAACAAAAAACCTATTAATATTAATGATGATAAAAGTCTTTATGGTTTTTCCCCGCGGGATGCAGTAGCATTTTCAACTCTTTGTCTTGCTATAATCTTTTTTAGTTATTTATTGATTGACTTCGAAAATGATTATCCTCCAAGTCTAAGTGAAAGTGCAAATATTATTGATGACAAGCCTCAAAATTTTAAAAGTTCAAAACTTAGAAAAGGTGATAATAATTATGCTTCTGATGCTACACCAGACTCATTAAAGAAAATCGATAAAAAATATAAAGCAAATAAAAACAACAAAATAAAATTTGTAAATAATTAGAAATAATTTATAGCTGTTTTTAATTTTATTAAATACTTGGTAAATTATCAAAATTCTTGTTGCAAGCAAGATACATGATGAATAAAAATTCTATAAACACTTTTATATTACTTGTTTTTTGTTTAGACATAATATTACTTGTCCTCTTAAAAGGCTCTAATGATGTTTTAGATCTTTTTTTACGGTTACTAGCCTTCCCTGGACTAGTATGGATCTTATACCTTTATTTTAAATCACTAGATTTTTCAATTGATGGAGAGATCTCTGAAAATATGCCTAGTGAAAGTGATTTTGAATTTGATAGAGCCCCAGAATCTCAATTTCAAGATTTAATTAATTTAAGTTTCTTGTTTTTAAAAGACTTAAATAAAAATTTTGAGGCCTCTATGTTTTTCCTCCAACCAAATTCAGATTGTTTTGCAATTAAAGACTCTATGTCTGATAACTTTTGTGAAAAGATTTCTACAAGTAGTGAAGTTTTAAAAAATATTGCTCTTAAAAAAAAATCAACTATTATTTATCAAAAAGACAATAAAGAGATATGGGAAGAGATATACAAAGACAATTCACAAAGGGGAAGTGAATGTATTATTATTCAACCTATTTTTTTAAATGGTCGGTTAACTGGATTGCTGGTTGTCCACATGAAACACTTTAGTGATTTAAATCCAAATGATCAATTAATGATTGAACATTTAGCAGCAATAATATCTATAGAGATTTTAGACTTAGATGTTTTAGAAAAGACAATTAATAAAAAAGAGAATCAATCAAGGGTATTTGATTTATTTTCACAAATAAACTTTAAACTTTCTGAATCTGATATTTTGAATAAATACAGAAATTTAATTCATTATTTTTTCAAGTATGATTGTTTGACCTTTTCTATGCTTGATACAGATTCAAAAAATGCAAATATAAAATTGATTGATGGTATTAAAAAATATTTACCTCAAGAAAATCATTTTAATGTTAATGGAACAATAAATGGGTTACCATATGTTAAAAATTGTAAAATTAATAGTTCTAATAATAAATATAATTTATTTAGGTTTTCATCCTCTGAACAAAATCATGAACTTGAGAACAGTTTTTTGGGTTTTCCAATTCTTGTCAATGACAACCCTTGGGGCGCAATATTGATTGAACGTTTTAATAATCAGGCTTTTAATGAAAATGATGAAAAGTTATTATCATTAATTTGTAAAGCTCTTCAAGCAAATATGCTTTGGCATATCGAATATCAGAATATGTATGAAAATGCAATAAAAGATGGTCTTACTGGGCTACTCAATCATAAAACTTATATGGATAGAGCAAAAGAAGAGATTGAGAGAGGTAGGCGTTTTCAACATCGTTTAGTATTTTTAATTTTTGATCTTGATAAGTTTAAAAGAATTAATGATACATTGGGACACCCTTATGGTGATTATGTTATTAGAACTACTTCTAATATTATAAAGAAGAACGTACGTAGCATTGATCTCGTTGCTAGGTATGGTGGTGAAGAGTTTGCTGTAGTTTTAGTTAATACAAACACTGAGGCAGCATTAACTGTTGCCAAAAGAATCGTTAAAAATATTGAAGAATATAACTTTACTATGAACAATAATGATGTAAATATGACTATTAGCTGTGGTCTATCTGAATATCCAAGTGATTCAGACCAATTAAAAGATTTAATACAATTTGCTGATGAAGGTCTTTACAAAACAAAAGATAATGGTGGGAACGATGTCACAGTGTATAATACAATAGTTAACTAAACTATGAATGCCAAACCATATAATTATTTTCTGATTATCATGTTAACAAATTTTTTTGTTTTCTCAAGTCTAAAAAGCAATGATGAAAGCAGTAAAGATCTCGCAATTCATCATTTTATGCAGGGGGAGTTTTTACTGAATCAAGGGAATTATGCTTTAGCTGTTTTAGAATTTCAAGATGCTATTAACATCGATCCAAATGCATCAACTATTCATGTATCTATAGCTGATGCATACAGGCGACTTGGAAGAGCAAAACACGCTGAAGACCATCTCAAAATTGCAATTGATCTTGATCCCAAGGATATAAGTAGTAGAGAAATGTTAGGACAATTATATTTGTTAAATAGAAATTACATCGAAGCAGAGAATCAGTTTTTAGTTTTGAGCCATCTTGATCAAGACAATGATGATTACCTTTCAATATTAGGTGATATAGCCAAAATTCAGCAGCAATGGAATAAATCTATAGATTTTTTTTTAGATGCTTACAGGATAAACCCCCAAAATTTTAAAGTTCTTGAAAATGCTATGCAAGTTTGCTTTACTGCTGAATTATTTAAAAAAGCAGAGGGTGTATGCAAACTGTTAGTGCAATTTGAGCCTAATAACAATAGTTACTGGCTAACGTATAAGCAAATAACATCATATAATAAAAATTATAACATTACATTGGAAGCAATTGCTGAATTGGAGAGAATCAATGGTAAATCTATAAAACTCAGTTTAGAAAAAAGTGCTATAATGCAGGAATTAAATAAAATAGATGAAGCTATAAAGCTCCTTGTCGAAGTACATAACCCAGATAGTGCAAACATTAATATAGTCGAACGCCTGGTATCCATGTTTTTAGAGACTGAAAATTTTATAGATGCCGATATTTTTAATAAAATATTATTGAATGAATTTTCAGATTCTCCGTCAGGATACATAAACGCTGCAATCATATCCTTGAATAATGATATGCCTGAAAAAGCAATTAAATATATTGAGCCGGTGATAGATAAATATGATAATAACTATTCTGCATTATATTTGCTTGGGACTTCTTTTTTCCAAATAAAAGACTTGTCGAATGCTGAAAAATATTTAAAACAATCCTTGAAAATTTATCCTCAATCCAGGACAAGTAAGCATACTTTAGCAATGATTTATGATCAAACGGGCGTTTGGATTAAGTCGGATAGCTTGTACTTTGACTTAATTAATTCTGATTCAACTGATGCGCAAGCATATAACAATTTTGCATATAGTTTAGTTGAAAGAAAAGCGAATTTAGAGTTGGCTTTAGAAATGTCTTTGATTGCAACGAGGATTGAACCGGGTTCAGCGCCTTACCTGGATACTTTAGGTTGGATTTATTATAATTTAGAACAATATGAAAAAGCATTAGAGCATGTCCAGAAATCATATAGCATAGATGCTGAAAACCCTGTTATCGTTGAGCATTTAGCAGATATTTTAAAGGCAACAGATCAAGTTTCTAAGGCTAATCTAATTTATATGCAAGCAATCAATATTGGCGGAGATAGCCTTTCCATACAGCAAAAAATAAAAATAGAATGAAGTTTATTCTGATAATATCCATTTTTGTTTTTTTCTCTAGTTGTATTAGAATGCAAAACAAATCAACATTAAGAGTAAACCAGGAAAAAAATATAATTCAATTTGTTTCTTGCAGTGGCAGAGGTACAATATCTAGCATTGGTAATTTTAGTGGCCAATTATCATTTGATTTTTTAGCGCAAAATGATAGCTCTTTTTTTCAATTTAGTGATTTTTTAGGAAGAAAAGTTCTTTTGCTTGCACTAACATCTGATTCAGCTAATGCCTGGAATTTGATAGAAAATAAAAAATATAATCACTCACAAATTAATGATTTACTTCCTGTTTTGTCTTTTATACAACCTATTGATTTAACACACTTTTTATGGGGTGAAAATATATCGTTTGATCATATGGATTCTTTAGAGTTTGATAATGCCAAAATTACATTTGAAATAAGTAATCCTGATAATTCTTTATTAAATAAAGCTATTTTTTCAGATGAAACAAATAGAAATGAATTATTGATTATAATAAAATCAAGAATTCCAAGTATTGATTTTATAGATTTAAGAAAATATTGGAATATAATATTAGGCTAATTATGAAAATTTCTGTAGTTATACCAGTTTTTAATGAAGAAGACTCAATTAAAGAACTGTATGGGCAAATATCAACAGCTCTTAAAAATCAAAAAAAATATGAAATTATCTTTATTAATGATGGTTCATCAGATAAATCGGAAAAAGCTATAATTGATTTATCCAATGAAGATAAGAGAGTAAAACTAATTAGCTTTTACCGGAATTTTGGTAAATCAGCTGCTTTGTCTGAAGGTTTTAAATACGCATCTGGCGAAATAATTATAACGATGGACGCGGATTTACAAGATGACCCAAACGAAATTTCTAATCTTATAAGCAAGTTAGATAAGGGTTATGATCTCGTATCAGGCTGGAAACAAAAAAGATATGACCCGTGGACAAAAACATTTCCATCAAAAATTTTTAATTTTGTGACGAGAATATTAACTGGTGTGAACATACACGATTTTAATTGTGGTTTAAAGGCTTATCGTAGTTCTGTAATAAAGTCCATAGAGGTTTTTGGTGGCAGGCATCGTTACATACCTGCCTTAGCCGGACAAATGAATTTTTCAGTATCTGAAATTGTTGTTAATCATCGACCTAGGATATATGGGGAAACTAAATATGGAGGTTCAAGAATATTCCATGGGTTTTTTGATCTTCTAACTATTTTATTCCTTAATAAATATACCCAGCAACCATTACATTTCTTTGGTTCAATTGGGTTGGCAACTTTTACAGCTGGATTTTTTGTTGAATTAATGGTCATCTATTATAAATTTGTTTTACTTGAACCTTTTTCAAAACATATTGCACTTCTATTACTGGGAGTTATATTAATAATCATTGGAATCCAATTTTTCTCTATTGGACTATTAGGTGAAATAATTGCACGCTTTAGTCAAGGTAAAGAAGATAGAATTAAGGATATCAAATAAAATAATGTATTTTGAGACTAAATGTCGCTCTTAAAACCTGTAATTAGTATAGTCACTCCTACATTCAACCGCAAAGATGAGTTAGCTCATTTGATTACTTCTCTGAATGACCAGACTTTAGAGCCTAAGTATTTTGAGATGATTATTTGTGATGACGGTTCTACTGATGGTACAAAGGAGCATATTAAAAAGTGGCAAATGGATGTTAAGTTTGATATTATTTATATTTTTCAAAAAAATCTTGGTCCTAGCGTTGCAAGGAACAAAGCAGTTGAGAGTTCAAGTGGAGAACTTATCGTATTCACTGATTCTGATTGTGAAGCCGATAAAAATTGGTTAAAACATATTTACGAATCATATAAAAAAGACAATTTTGATGCTTTTGGTGGTCCAGATATGGCAAAAGATGACTTTTTACCCATTCAAAAAGCTATAAATTTTTCTATGACCTCTTTCTTTACTACCGGAGGTATTAGAGGTCATAATAGTAAAATGATTGCAAAGTTTTATCCAAGAACTCATAATATGGGTATTAAAAAAAAAATATTCTTAAAAATTGGAGGTTTTAGTTCACTTAGATTTGGAGAAGATATTGAATTAAGTAATAGAGTGCATAAGAGCGGCTCAAATGTAAAGTTATTGGAGCAGGCTATTGTTTATCACCGTCGTAGAACTTCGTTAATTAAATTTTTTAAACAGGTTTATAATTCAGGTGTAGCTAGAATAAACTTAGCTAAAAGAGATTCAAGTATGCTTGAGCTAATTCATTTTATGCCATCAATTCTTACTATAATTACAGTTTTAATAATATTATTAGCTACAGTATACCCCGATATATTTGCACCATACTTAATTATTTTGATTTGTAGTTTAATACTTGTTTCTATAATCGGTGGTTTTAAAGAGAAAACGTTTAAAGTCGTGGCCCTCCTTTTAATGGTAATGCCCTTTCAAATTTTTGGATATGGTTTAGGTTTTATTATTGCATATATAAAAAGATATATCTTAAAACATAAAGAATTTTCGGGGATTCAAAGAAATTTTTATTAAACATGAAAAATGTATTAATAATTTCTTATTATTGGCCTCCTAGTGGTGGCGGTGGTGTTCAGCGAGTCCTTAAATTTTGCAAATATCTTCCGGACTATGGTTGGAATCCCATTGTCTTGACTGTTGAAGATGGAGAATTTCCTGCTTTTGATAATTCGCTATTAGAAGATGTGAATAATATAGTTTGTACTAAAGCAAAAGGTTTTTCTTTATATTCAATATTTAAAAAATTTTCAGGAAAAAAAAATGTCCCATCGTATCAAATAAGTCCAGGTAATGGCGACAATCTAATTACAAGATTAGCGAGGTGGATTAGATTTAATCTAATTATACCAGATGGAAGAATTGGTTGGTATCATGGGGCAATTAAAGCTGGGAAAAAAATTATTAATGATAATAATATTGATATGATTTTTACAAGTGGGCCTCCTCATTCTGTGCACTTAATCGGAAACTCATTAGCAAAAAAAACTGGAATTAAATGGGTGACTGATTTTCGAGACCCATGGGTGGATAGTTTTTATTATATCGAAAACCCTAGAAATAAGGTAATATCTTTTTTTGATAATTATCTTGAAAAGTTAGTTTTGCGTAATTGTAATTATTTAATAACGGTAAGTAATGGAGTTTTATCGTTATTAAATCAAAATAAATATGTTAATGGTAAATCTGAGGTTATATACAATGGATATGATCCTGAAGACTTTAATAATAAAAAGATTAAGAAATTATTAAACAGAAAAAATATAATAATCTCACACATTGGAACATTGTCTAAATCTCAAAATCCTAAGGGGCTTTTTAATTCCGTTAAAAACTACAATCGTTTAAATAATAGAAAATCAATCTTGGTCAAATGTATAGGTAATGTTCATAGTTCGATTGAAGATTATGCAATTAAAAACGACCTTAAGCAGTATTTATCGATTTTACCCTACGTTGAACACCCTTTAGCAATCAATGAGATGATTAATTCTGATATCCTATTTGTAGTGATTCCAGATTTAGAAAAAAATCGTGGTATAATTACTGGTAAGTTATTTGAATATATTGCTAGCGGGACTGAAATTATTTTAATTGGTAAAAAGAACTCTGAGGCTTCTAGGATACTAATGGATTTAGGATATCAACATGTTTACGGCATTAATGATGAAATTGATTTTAATTCTCTTTTAATTAGTAATCATAAGAGTCAATCATCTGTTCACAAGATTAATCGCATAGAACAATCAAAACAATTATCTCAAATATTCAACATGCTTTCAGAGGAAAGTCCATATGAAATGTAAATATTTAATCCAAGCAATTCATTTTTAAAACTATTAATTGTATTGTTTTATGAATTTTTATATTCAAATAAATGGAAATCATTTTGTTTAAAATGTTTTATAGTCCTAAGGTATATTAAGCTAATACTCAACCAAAACTAACATGGTTTCTAGAATAATTTTAAATAACTAAACTAAGAAAATTTCTCTATATGATAAATGTAACAAAAACATATTTACCTAATAAAAAACTATATAAGGAGTATATCGATAAAATATATGCTAATGGATGGGTTACTAATAACGGTCCTATGGTCAAGTTGTTAGAGAAAAAATTGGCTGAATATTTAGGAGTAAAAAATATTGTATTAGTTTCCAATGGAACTGTCGCTCTAGAAATTGCATATAGGACGTTAGGTATTGAAGGTGATGTTATAACTACACCCTTTAGTTTTGTGGCCACAACGAGCTCTCTTGTTACTAATGGTTTGAATCCAATATTTGCAGATATAGATGCTCAAACATTAAATATTGATCCTAATATCATAGAAAATATGATAACTAAATCTACTAGCGCTATTGTCCCAGTACATGTTTTTAGTAATGCCTGTGAAATTGAAAGGATTGATGCAATCGCAAAAAAAAATAATTTAAAAGTAATCTATGATGCTGCGCACTCATTTAATGTAAAATATAAAGGGGCAAGTATTTTGAACTATGGGGATATATCGGCTATTAGCTTTCATGCGACAAAGGTTTTCCATAGTATTGAAGGCGGAGCTTTAATTATCAATAATGATGAATTAGTAGAGAAAGCTAGATACCTTATTAATTTTGGTATTAAAAATACTGAGGAGATTCCAGAATTAGGGACGAATGCAAAAATGAACGAATTTGAGGCAGCAATGGGCCTATGTGTTTTAAATGATATTCAAGAACTAAATAAAAAAAGAAAAAATATATATTATCTTTATTTACAAGAATTAGAAAAGTATGTTACTCTTCAAAAAATGAACAGTCATTCAGTTCAGAATCATAGCTATTTCCCTATAATATTAAAAAATACTAAACAACTAAAAAGGGTAGAAGACGGCTTAAAAAAAGAGAATATTTACGCAAGAAGATATTTTTATCCTTCTTTAGATACATTAAAATATATTAATCCGAAACAATACTGTAAAATATCTAGAGATATTTCATCTAAAATTTTATGCCTACCAATGTACCCTGAATTAGAAACTATTAATGTTAAAAAAATATGTAAAATTATAAAGAATAACTTATGTTAATATTCGGAGCAAAAGGTTTTGCAATAGAGGTTTTAAATATTCTATCTGAGAATCAATATAAAGAAAACATTGTGTTTTATGATGATATAAGTAATGATTTAGATAAAATGTTATATTCAAAATATCCGATATTAAAAAATAAAATTGAGGTCCAGGAATTTTTTTTAAAAAATGGTTCTTCTTTTACGATTGGTATAGGAAATCCAAATTTAAGAGCAAAGATATATAATCAATTTAAAAATATAGGTGGAAAATTGACTTCAACTATAAGTTCCAATTCTGCTATAGGTCATTACGATACAAAAATTGACATTGGATGTAATATATTATCGGGTGTAAAAATATCCAATAGTGTGTCTATTGGAATAGGATGTCTTATTTATTATAATTCTGTAATTACTCATAATTGTGTTATTGGTGATTTTGTTGAAATTTCTCCCTCTGTCAATATTCTTGGACATGTAGAAATATGTAGGAATACTCATATTGGATCTAATGTAACAATTCTTCCGAATATAAAAATTGGAAAAAATTCAATAATTGGAGCTGGCTCAGTAGTTACAAAAAATGTTCCTGATAATGTATTAGCTATTGGTGTACCTTCAAAAATTATTAAACGTATAAAATAAAAATGATAGTTCATTTATTTGGAGATGAGAATTTTGTAAATAGTACTATAAATACATTTCAAAAAAGTGATTCTGCGTTAAATAAATTTATTGTTTTTTCAAATACGCAAAAACTGAAGCATGTTTCCCTAAGAGAGAATGTCTTAATATTAAATAATTCAGCCTATAATATGGATATTGATTTAATTTATAAGGATTGTAAATTATTAGTCATTCATTACCTTACACCTACAAAACTTTATATTCTGAAAAATAAGCCTTCAAATGTTAAGGTGCTCTGGTCTATTTGGGGTTCAGATGCATATGACCACTTTAAAAATAAAGATATTTTTGAACCACTAACTCTCGATATCTATAAAAAAAATATTTATGGATATTTAAGATCTTCTACGTTGTATAATATCTATCACCTTCTCAAGTACAAAGTGAAACCCATGAAAAGCGAAATAGATTTGTTAAGAGAAATTGATTTTGTAAGCACAGTTATTCCTAATGAATTTGAAATTATTAAACGAGAATTTAATCTCAATGCAAGGTATATTGATTTTAATTATCCGGTCAATAAATTTAGTCACGATTATTTATCTGTAGTTCTTGGAGATTCTATACTATTAGGAAATTCGGCTACAATCTCAAATAATCATTTTGATGCTTTTGATATAATTAAAAATATTAAAAAAAAAATTATTTGTCCTCTAAACTATGGTCCTCTTGGATATAAAGAATATAGAAAAAAAGTTGTAATCAAAGGATATAATTTATTCGAAGAAAATTTCCAAGCACTTGAAAATTTTCTTCCAAGCAAAGATTATGAAAAAATACTTATTTCTTGCAATACAATGATAATGTATCACATAAGACAACAAGCATTAGGAAATATTTATATGGCACTATACTTAGGATTGAGAGTATTCCTAAACAAGAAATCAGTTACTTATAAATATTTGATTGAGCAGGGTATGATCATTTTTGATTTAGAAAAAGATTTTGATTTAGTTGGTATTGAATTAAATAAAAATCAAAAAGGGTTGAATAAACAATTGGTCTCTAAACTGCAGGGTGAAAAAGAAATAGATTCAAAGTTCAAATCTGTAATAAGTTTACATAATTATTAAAATCTATTATAACTGCTTAAAATAAATTACTTGGAAAATAATTGGATTGCTTTAAAAATAAACAAAATATCATTTAAATTAAAATTTAAAAAATTTAAAGGGATAATTATTGATTTAGGTTGTTTCCATAGACCATATGAAAAAGATATACTGGAAGTTGCCGATAAACATATGGGTATTGATTGGAGTGAGCCTTTGCGAAACATAAAAGTAGTTCCAGAGTTAATAACCCTCTACTAATTGAACTAGGATTAGCTTTAAGCTAACACTATTTTGCTTGGGTAGTAATGTCTTAGCTTTGAGCATAAAAACAGAGATACTAACTAATAATTAATCTTAATAATCTTCTTTCAATTAATTAAAAAAATAAATGCCAATTCGTCCTAAAATAAAATTATTTGGTTATTCTACAATAGTCTATGGGTTGGCAAACTTATTAACCAAGATTGTAGTTATTACATTAGTACCATTATATACTACATATTTAACTGTGTTTGAAGTTGGGCTAATAGTTTTTCTAGAGATGATTGAGTTATTTGTTGTGACGATTATTCCTATTGGTTGTATAAATGCGATGTGGCGTTATCTGCCTGGGGAGGAAGTTCACATAAAAAATAAAATTATTATTTCTACTTTTACAATAATGTTCTTTAGTGGCCTAGTATTGACAATATTGTTAATGTTATTTCAAAATAACATTAGTATTTTTTTTAATATCCCTAATAACGACAATCTTTTATTTTTTGTATTTATTAGTTGTTTTTTACAATCTATGTCTCATTTTATATATGCTTTGTTGCAATATAGAAACCAGGCAATTTTTTATCTGACACTATCTTTGGTCCAGTTTTTATCATTAGTAGGACTTACGATTTATTTTATTATTTATAGTGATATTGGTGTTATTGGAATTTATTATGCTAAAGTATTTGTTTTCTTTATTTCTTTAATCTCTGTGTTTTTTATTTTAATTAAAACTACGCCTGCTTTGCCATCATTTAATCTTATAAAAAAGATATTAAAATATGGACTTCCAATGATTCCTATGATATTATTAATGCCAGTATTGAACGTTTCAGATAGATATTTTTTGAAGGTTTTTGCTTCACTAGAAGATATTGGTAGGTATGGGATAGCGTATAAATTTGGGATGTTAATCAATATGTTTCTGGTTATTCCTATTAATCGCTCTTGGGGGCCACAAATGTTTCAAGTTGGAAATAGTTTAGAAAATAATAGGGAGATACATCAAGACATTACATTTTATTATTCTTTTATTGGATGGTTTATTATAATTGGTTTAAGTTTTTTCTCAGATACGATTATATCTATTTTTGCTAATGAAGACTATTTATCAGCAGCATGGCTAATACCATGGGTATCGTTAGCGTATTTTATAGGAGGATTTAAAATATTTTTAATTGCAACTGCATCTTTGGCTGACAGAACGGATTTGTTAATAAAGGCAGGGCTTTTCACAATTATATTTAACATTATTTTAAATTATTTTCTGATAAAGAATTATGGTGTAGAAGGAGCTGTTTTATCAACTATTTTATCTAATGTTATTTTAATAATTTTATTATTAAATGCCTCAAGTTCTATTAATCAATTTAGTTGGCCAATTATGAAAATTATTCATGGGGCTATTATTTCAGGCATTTTAATCATCACTTTTGAAAATATCAGAGGAATAACAATAGATTATAGTTTTTTAACAAAATGTTTGTTACTTATAGCATTTCCAATTTTAAGTGTATTTACAAATCTAATTGGAGAAAAGGAAATGAATGGAGTCAGGTATCTTTGGTCTTCCATTTTGAAAAAAGTAAAGTTTAATTATGAATAAAAAATACATATGGTTAATCATACCTATTATTTCATTTGTTTTTCTTCAAGATTTAATAATTTATAATAAGATACCATTAGCAAGTGATATGGTAGCACATGAGCCGATTAAGGAGTGGATAAGCACAACTAGTGAGTTTCCGCAATGGTTTCCAAATCTTTTCTCTGGTTTACCTTCTTACGGTGGTTATATTTATACTCCAGGCCACCCTCTAGAGTCTTTTTTGCGTATTATTTATCTAAATGGTGGTGTTCGATTTTGGTTTTATTTATCACTTGGAGGCATAGGTCTTTTTTTCTTACTTAAATTTTTAAAAGTTTCAAACAACGCAAGCTTGTTTGGTGGGCTAGCTTATGCTATAACGCCATATGTTTTTGGGCTTATCAACGCTGGTCATAATAATAAAATAATGGCAGGCGCATTTACACCATTTCTTATCCTATGTGCGCTATATATGTTTAGTAATCGTTCAATAAAATCTATTTTGTTATTAAGCGTTGTCTCGGCGCTGCAATTATGGACTAATCACCCGCAAATATACTATTATACGTGGATGGTTATAGGTTTATGGTGGCTTACAGATACGATATATAGTTTAATAAAAAATAAGATTAATTATAAAAACACTATCCAGGATATCTTGTTTTTAACAATTTCTATCATTATTTCATTGCTGATGGTATCAGATCCCTACTACGACATATATAAATTCCAAGGTGAATCAAATAGAGGTTCAATTTCTGTTTTAGATCAAACTGATGATACTAAGAAGGGAACAACTTGGGACTATGCTACACAATGGTCTTTTCATCCATTGGAGACTATTTCATTTATTTATCCATACTATTATGGTTTGCAGAATTTTTCAGTAAAAAATAAATCTGAGCCTAGAAAATTTATGAAACAGGCTTCTTATTGGGGATATATGCCGTTTACTCAATCGACTCATTACTTGGGTTTATTAATTGTTATTTTATCTTTTTTTAGTTTATGGTATTATTTTAAGTATAAAGAACAAAGTCGAACTGAAGTAATTTTATGGACGATCTCTTTTATCATTTTAGTAATTGGGTTTGGTAGTCATTTACCATTGTTTTATAAGCCACTTTTTAAATTTGCACCTTTCTTTTCAAAATTTAGAGTGCCCTCAATGATTTATATGATGTTATCTGTCTTACTGCCAATGATAGCTGCAATAGGAATTGATAAAATAATTAAAGATAAATACATAGAAAAAGTATTTAATGACTCGTTGAAGATTTTTGGGTTTTTTATTTTTTCTAGTATTGTTCTTTTATTATTTGGAGATAGTTTTTTATCGTTTGCTAGTATAGGTGATAATAGATTTATTCAATATGCTCAAATAGTAAAAGATATCCGATTAGATCTTTTTAATAAAGGGATATTTTTAGCCTTATTTATTTGTTTTGGGTCATTATTATCGATTTATTTTTACTCAAAAAATAAAATATCAAAAAATGCTATTTCATTTATTTTTATTGGAATTTTTGTTATCGATTTATGGATAGTAAATAACGAATTCTTATCATTGAAAAATTCAAAAAGTATGAAAAATTTATTTATCCAGACACAGGATATTAAATATTTAAATGCTGATTCTAGTGCATATAGAATATTTCCAGCAGATGAAATTGGAGCTACAAAATATGGATATTGGAATATCCAAAGTATTGGAGGGTACCACGCCATTAAACTAAGG
>Ga0233444_10000842_pt1 | contig 37377 bp, 34 predicted proteins | sample SI_124_October20_6_FD_182792 | JGI IMG/M metagenome (GOLD analysis project Ga0233444, IMG submission 182792) | Seawater microbial communities from Saanich Inlet, British Columbia, Canada - SI_124_October2016_10_MG | ecosystem: Environmental > Aquatic > Marine > Inlet | place: Canada: British... | reverse complement strand
TTATGTTATTCGAAGTTAATTTTTCACCTTTTTTTATGTCTTTTTTTGCATAAATTGATCTTCTTAAATTTTTTTTAATTATAGTCTTCTTGCTAGAAGGCCGTAAAGATTCATTAATCTTAATACTAAATTTTTTTAATACTCTTAGTTGTTCAGGACATATAGAAAACGATGAGTCTAATGATACTAATTTTTTTGAAGTTTTATAATGTTTTTCTATTGCCACTACTTTAAGAGGAATAGCCGCTAGGCTAGAATATATGTCGTTTGTATGGTCAGAAAGACCTACAAAGTTTGATTTAAAAGATTTTTTAATTTTCATAATTCTAGTTATGTCTGCATTTTTATTATCTGTTGGATATTCCGACACACAATGCAATAATATTATTTTATTATGATATTGTTTAACTAAATTTACGCAAGAAAGAATTTCTTTATGACTTGAGAGACCAGTAGAGATGATCATTGGTTTTTTAGTTTTCGCTATTTTTTTTATTAAATTTAAATCCGTAATTTCTAACGATGCTAATTTATAGATAGGTACGTCAAATTTTTCTAAAAAATCAACAGCACGTTCGCTAAATGGAGTGCTAAATAACGTAGCACCAATTTTTTTTGCTAATTTGAAAGCATCGTAATGCCAAGAATAAGGTGTACATGCTTTTTTATAGATATCCCACAAATTTTTTTTTTTCCATATCCCAGATTTTATATAAAAATTTTTATTTTTTGATTTCAAAGTTATGTCTTCAGGTTGATAAGTTTGTATTTTAATTAAATCAGCTCCATTTTTATGTGCAGATTTAATATGATCTAGAAACTTGGATTTATTTTGATTATGATTTCCTGAAATTTCTGCAATTATTAGAGGTCTATTTGACGTATCAAAAGATAATTTTTTATTGATGTTAATTTTAATGGTCATTATTATTATTTATTACAGTATGTTTTAATCATATTGAGAATTAGTAACAATTAATCATGATAGTATTCAATAATTGAACAGTCAATGTAATTATGCTAATAGTTCTTTATGAAAAAACATGATCAAATAATTAAACAAATTGAGAATGTAAGAAAAAAAAACAACATGCAATGGATGAATATACTTAGAATAGCTATAAAAAGTTCACCAAAAGATACAAATAAAGTGATTAAAAAAATTAATTCAAATGACAAGATGATAAGCAAATTAGTTAGTCGCTTATCTAAATTAAAATAATTATTAAAGTGGATCAAAGAAAATTCAATTTTAATAAAAAATTCAACAAGTTTATCAGTCTAGCAAATTCAATGGCTTATACACATCCAGAATTAGTTGTGATTTGTTTTCACGAATATTTCAGAAGTTTATATTATGTAGACCCTTATATTAAAAAAAGATTTAAAAAAGACCAATTTCAAAACATAATTCAAGTTATAGAAAACTGTTCAAATTTCTTAAATTTTGGAAAACATTTTGGATCATATTTAAATAAAAAAAAAAGTATGAACACTAATAACAAAATAGAAACAGGAAAATTATTTGGGACTTTATGGGAAGACAGAATGAATAATAATTCCCTGAATTCGATTACTACTTTAAAAGGTTTATTTAAAAGGTCAAAATTTAATACATTAAAACTAAAAAATAAATTAGTACTCGACATGGGGTGTGGTAGTGGGAGATTCACATCTGCATTTGCATGTTTGGGTGTAAAAAAAGCTATCGGTGTTGACAAGGGAACAATGGGTATAAAAATTGCTAAGAAATATGCAAAATTAAATAATATTAAAAATTTAGAGTATAAAAATGGATCTGTGCTTAAATTACCATTTAAAAACGAAAAATTTGATTTTGTTTTTTGCAAAGGAGTTTTACATCATACTGGTAATCTTAAAAAAGGATTAGAAGAATTTAATAGAGTAATGAAAAGAGGTGGAGGGGGATTTTTATATTTATATGGCTCAGGTGGAATATTTTGGGAGTCACGAAAACAGATGAGAAAAGTAATGAAGAAAATTCCTTATAAAAAAACTTTTGATATTTTGAAACTTATTGAAATGCCGGCTAGAAGAACCATATTCTTAGATAGTTGGTATGTAGAAATAGAAGATCATGTAAAAAGAAATTTTATTGAAAGCTGGTTTAAAAAGAAAAAAATAGATTTTTTTAAATATGAAAACGCTTTAAAAACAGAATTAGAATATATGAAAAATTATAAGTTTTTTAAATTGATGTATGGTAATGGTGAATTAAGATATTTTGTTAAAAAAAGATTATGAAAATTAATATAAAAAAAATACAATTTGATTTAAAAGAAAAAGGTTTTGTTTTCCTGCCTGGAATTTTAAAAAAAAATAGAAATTTTAAAAATTTGACTTCTGAAATTTGCTATTTTTTAAACTCATTTTCAAAAAAAAACTATAAACAAATAAATAATTACGACGAGGTAATCTGTAAAAAATTTAAGAGTAACAAAAAAATTTCTGGCTATTTAAACGACAATTTAAATTTGCTACCTTCGCTTAATGGTGTTTTTGCTGATAAAGAGGTAGTTTTACTTACTAAAAAAATCCTTGGTTCAGAAAATAAACCTTTAATAGTGAACAATCATCGTTTACGACTTCAAATTCCTAGCAATGATCACGTTGCCAATCTACCTTGGCATCAAGACATTCATTACAATAATATCAAAAGAAGTAAATCGTTAGTTTTTTGGATTTCACTAGGAAATATAGATCAAGAAATGGGTCCAGTAATAATTAAATCTCGATCACATAAAATTAAGAAAATTAAAAAATTTCTTTTCGTAAAACCTAATGGTGGTAAAGTTCCATCAGTAAATATAAAAAAAATTAGCGGTAAATTTTATAATCAAGTCACATTCCCAACTAATTCTGGAGATATTTTGATTTTTGATTTAAAACTCGTTCATACATCTGGTTTTAATAGATCAAAAAACAAAATAAAATGGTCAGCTCAGGCAAGATTTCATGTGCCGTCTTTGATTGGATAATTAGCCAATCTAGATATATTTTTTAACCTTCGTTTTTAATAATGAGTAAAAAATTTCAATAATGATTGAAAAAAGTAAAGTCGAAAGTAAGCTATAAGTAAAAAATGGAATTGCAAGTGTAAAGCAATTAATTAAACCTTCCCAGTTGTATCCGTAAGATCCATTCGTCCAAATTCCAAAATTTGTGATAATGTAAAATATAACCGCCCCAGTCAATGCGCCAATAATTCTTGGGAAAATATTATTTGAAAATATCATCGGTAAAAAACCAATAATTAAAACACTGCCCCATGTCCAATGTGTTGCAAAATGATAACCAATAATGAGATCTGTTATAGCAAAACTGATTATAAGTAACGGAAGATATCTAATACCTAGTAACGCAGGAACATAAAAACTTAAAGCTAGAAGACTTGTAAAATTTGGAGGGTGCGGAATCAATCTAGTAGCCGCCAATGATAAAAATATTCCAACGAATATAAACAAGCTTTTTTTCATTAAACTTAAACTATCAATATTTTGATCTTAAAGACAGGCTAAATTTTCGTCCTTCTTGATTGTATCCATAAGGTTTTTGATAATACTCATTTGTAATATTAGTACCATTTAATGCCCATTTCATTCCAAATAATTCTTTAGATAAAGATAAATTCATAATGTCAGTACTATCAACTTTTTTTCTAATAGACCCGACCCAGTCCTCGGCTTTACCAGCGTGTCTATAATTAAAATTTAAACCATAAGAACCAATAAAATTTGAATCTAATTGAGCATTATAATTTACTCCATACTGCTTTTCAGGTCTTCTTAGTTGAGGCCTTCCATTTCCCTCTGAACTTTTAGAAAGTGTATTTGTTAAAGTAAGTCTTTGATTGTCACCTTTAAAAGTAAAGCTACTTTCTAATCCCTCCTGATCTATATCGAGTATTTCGTTATATCCTCCTTTGGAATTACTTCGGTTTAAAACATCTGAAACAGATCCTCTATAAGCTGTTGTTCCAAAAGAAATACTATCAGATAAATTATATTTAGCAGAAATTTCACGAGTTAAACTAGTTTCTGGTTTCGTAGTTAGCCTAGCTTTGAAAGCTCCATTATAGAAAGAAGACCCAGGGTTTCCGCCATGAAGAACGTATAAGTCAGGATGTCTAACACCTGTCATCTCCGATAAACTAATTGAAATTTTATCAATTAACTTAGTGGCATTTATTCTATATGTAATATTTTCCCCACTGTACTTATGAGAGTCACCTCTAGAGTGCAAAGATAAGGTAGTTGTGTCATTAAGTTGATAGCCCATATTAGAAAAAATTCCTAAATTGTCGGTATGTCCTTTAGCGGAATTTCCATAAGTGCCGTACACTTGAAAATCTCCTTTATTATAATTGTAATCACTACCAAATCCATAAGAAAACTTATCTGATAAGCTAACTTTTCTTTCAGCTTTTAAAGTATAAGATTGTGAATAATATTTATTTTTTTCTGCTTCATCATAGACTCTATCATAAACATGTACATGTGATGTTAAAGAGTCAAATTTATTTTTTGTTTTATTCTCCAAACTTGATTGTAAAGCGTACATAATGTTTGTACCTGATGCGTATTCGTCTGCGTAATTGTCATATCCAGTTTCTGTTTTTCTCAAGTAACCTGTTCCTTTAAACTTTAAATCGTCAGAGAGAAATTTTTGAGTATTATAGTTAACAGATATATTTGTTGTTCCATCAAGGTCTTTCTGAGTATTATTAGTTGAAATTTCCTCAGCCACAGAAGATCCACCTTTGATATTATGATGCCATCCATCTTCAGTGATATAAGTATAATTTCCACTAATTGAATTATTACGTTTATCGGATACGATGAAAGAAGCACTATTTTGATAGTCAATATCTGTAACAAAATTTATAGCACCGCCAATAGCAGCGGGACCAAAAATAGCTCCACTAGCTCCTTTGTAAATTTCTATTTGTTGTAATCCCTGCAAAAAATCATAGCCAAAATCAAACATAGCTTTTGGTGAGCCTTGGTCATTAATAGGTATTCCATTTAATAAAACCAATGTGTGATTTGAATTTGTTCCTCTCAAAAATATAGAAGTTTTTTGGCCTTTCGGTCCATCACTATAAACATCTATACCAGCAACATATTCTAAAACACTCCTTACATCTTCATAACCAGAGTCTACCATTTGTTTTTTTGTAATAACTATTTTATCTAGCGTGTTTTCCGTTATCTCAGAGGTATTTGGAGCAGAAAATACAGTCAAACAAGGTTTGCCAGTTTTATTTTTCCAAGTACAAATTTCTAATTCTTTACTTTGTAAAGGTAAAAAAATTAATGCAGTAATTATAATTATAGTTATTTTTTTCATATCGGCCCTTTAAGTTGTGAAGCTTTTAGACTTCACTTTGATAATATGCCGATGTCAACTTTTAATTGTAGAACTAGGCTTTTCCTGGCCTTTATTCAACAGCGGACTATACTGGGTGGCGCTCCGACTATACGGTTGCAGGTACAGCCAGTGAATTTCACACCGATTTCCCACCATGCATTTCAATACATCTCAAAATTATACCACTTAAATCATTCAGTCAATAGATATGTTCAAAAACTGAACACTAAAGGTTGATTAATATTTACATAGTCTATATGATTTTGGAGCTAAAAAAAATTGCTTATAAAATGAATAAAACTCTAAATATTTACTTTGGTGATGTTACTCATGACTACGGCTTAAGAACAAGGGTGGTACCAATGGGTATAGCTACATTGGCGTGTGCGTTAAAAGATAATTTTAAGGATAAAGTATCAACTAAACTATTTGTTTACCCGGATAAACTTTTTAAAGAAGTTGAAAAGTCTCAACCAGATATTTTAGCTTTATCGAATTATATATGGAATTCTAAATTATCACTTAAAATATTAAAAGAAGTCAAGAAGAATTTCCCAAACATTTTAACAGTTATGGGAGGGCCGCATTGTAGGACGGACGCAGATGGATTAAAAAAATTTTTGGATAAAAATCCTTTTTTAGATGCTTATATTCCTTTTGAAGCAGAAAATCCATTTGTTAATTTAATAGATCATTGTCTTCAAAAAACTAAAGTAAGATTAGAAAATTTATCAAATGTTGAGGGAGTATATCTTAATAAGAAATCTTATGATTTTAAAAAATTACTACCAAAAAAAATTGATAAAAAAGCAAAATTTAATTCTGATTATTACACAATCAATCAATTTAGTTCGCCATATTTAACTGGTATGCTGGATGAATTCTTAGCTGACCCACAACTCTCACCGCTATTAGAGTCTAATAGGGGATGTCCTTACAGTTGTACTTTTTGCGCATGGGGAGTTGGAAGTGGTAATAAATTAATAAAAAAAGACTTTCATAGATTTTTGTCAGAAATTTGGTATGTGGCAGAACGAACCAAAAATGATGTTTGGTTTTTAGCTGATGGAAATTTTGGAATTCTAAAAGAAGATATAGAAATTGCAAAAAACTTTAGAGAGTTAAAAGAAAAATTTGGTTATCCTAAAGCAGTTATTTATAATACAGCAAAAAATAATCCGGAACGCGTTTTTGAAGTTGCCGACATACTAGGTGATCTGGCCCCTGTAAATATAGCTGTTCAAGCTTTTGATCAAGAGGTTTTAAAAAATGTTAAAAGAAAAAATTTAACGAATGATGAAATTGCAAAATTTGTTTTTGATCATCAACAAAAAAAAAGGATAGTTTCTACAGATTTAATAGTACCAAATACAGGTGAGACACTAGAAAGTCATTTAAATTCTATGAGGAAATTTTTTGATTTAAATTTTGATATTGGAAATATTAATATAATGAGAATGTTACCAGGTACTGAGATGGAAAGTGATAAAGATAGAAGTCACTATGGAATTCAAACTAAGTGGAGACCCATGGATGCAGGATGGGGAAAATATAAAGGTGAGTTCATTTTTGAAACAGATGAAAATTCAATTGCCACTAACCATATAACTGAAAATGAAATGTATGGATTAAAAAAAATTCATTTTTTATCAAATTTATTTTGGTCTTTAGGGGCAGGAAAAAACTTATTAAAAATAGGTCAACTTTTTGAAGTTAATCCTCTTGATGTTATTTTGCGTATTGCAAATGATAAATCATCAAAACTTTTTAAGAATATTTTAGACCCACTGGAAAAAGAATTTAAAGCCGAATGGTTCGATAATGAGGATGATTTATTAAATCATTATAAAAAGTCTGAAAATAACGAAAAACTTCTGTCGGGAGAGGAAGGCTTAACTAAACTCAACCTTAAATATATGACAAATTTAATTCTAGAAAAAGAAATTATTCAAGAATCAATACATTTATTGAAAAAATTTATTAAAGACATGTGTGGAGATAAAGCGAATATGGATTTATTAGATTTAGTAACAAAATTGTCAGTTGATAAATTAAGGATGGATTTATTCAACGATCCTTTAATTAAAAGAGTTGAGTACAGCTGTAGTTCAGAAAATTTTAGAATTGTAAAAGATTCCAAGATAATCCCTGATTACATAATGCTTAAAGATGATAAATTTTCTTTAGAATACAGTTTTCCGAAGATAAGATTTGAGCGAATGAAAAGTAGGTTAGAGGAATATGATTTCAAAAACAAACCTCATCAAAGTCTCTATAGTGCACTTACAATAGGTTCTGCTAAATTTTTATACGTATTTGAAGATTTGACTGTTAAACTTGATTTGGAATCTAAAGATCAAAAAGACAATGCATTAAGCAAGGCTGACACTCTTAGAGCAACATAAGCAGATTACATATTTAACTTTCCTATGAATTTATTAAATAAATTTAGATATTTCGTTAGAAAAATTATTTTTTCTTTATTCTATAAAGACAAAGAGGTTTTTTATAAAAATTTTTACGGCTCTCTAAATCTATGGAACCTTGTAATTTTTACCATTCTTTTTCCAGGCAGATCAATTATTAGAATGAAATGTAATAGATTTTTAATACCAAAATTTTTTTCAAATATAGATGATGATATTTATGTAGAAACTAAAGATAAATCAAAAAAAGAAATAGAAATAGAATCTATAAAAAAACTTAAAAAATACGGCTCGATTATAATAAACGATTATTTTGATGAAGAAACTATGCAAAATTTTGAAAAAGAGCATAACGATTCTTTTGATGAAATTGATACAACTGCATCAAATTTTACCTCAAGATCTAAGAACCTTCCATTATCAAAACCTCTAGAAACTTTATGGTTTGATGAGACAATAATTAAAATTTTAGAAAAATATATAAACAGAACACCTTTTGCCAGAAATTACCCCGATATCTCTTCTGTAACTCCACTACTTGATTATAGTGAGTCGATAAAAACAGATTATGCAGGCGTCTGGCACGTAGATCACGCTTCATTAATTCAAGCTGCCATTTTTTTTACTAATGTAAAAAAGGATGGATCTCATATGCAAACTATTGTGGGATCACATACCTACCCTAATCTAACAATTAACGGACCAATTTCTGACAAATATATAAATTCTAAAAAATTTAGGGTTGCACAATGCGTAGGAAAAAGAGGTTCAGTACAAATTCACTGCGGAAACGTATATCACAGATTTTTTCCTGGAAAAAATAATACGAGAACATGGTTAAAATTTCATTTTTGTTCAGGAACCAATATTCTTTTTGATAAGAAAAAAATGGAAAGATTAATTTCTAGAAATAAAAACTTTTCTTTTTTAAATTACAAGAGTCAGAAAATCATCAAAGGATTGATACCTGAAAATACTGACAAAATTGATTTTGATTTTAATGGATACGATATCAAGAATGACGTTCTTATAAAATCTGGAGACCCACATTATTATACAGAAAGTCCAGGAAGTTTTTTATGGAAAAACAAAAAAAGCTAAAATATAAATTAAAATGAAAGCTAAATCCTTTTCTCCAGTAAACACAGCAAAACTAATTGGTATTACAGGTATAGCAAGAACAGGCAAAGCGTTGGTAGGCGGGTTGGTTGCCTCACTTGAAAAAGTAGAAAAAATTAATGTAAATTTAATGTGGGAATTAGCTAATCAATTAAATTTTACAAAGCAGATCAATGATGAAAGTTCAGTATTTCTTTTAAGAAAAGGATTCTCAATCATTTCTTATAATTTGGCTTTAGGCAGGGAGGTAAACACAAGACCTAATGATTTTTCCAGTATTTTATTAAACAAAAATCCTAACACATATTTTAGAAGAATAAAAAAAGCCAAAGAAGGAGATGGAGTATTTAAAAAAATGAAAAAAGATTTGTTTAAAGTACCTATCTTAATTCATTATGCTCTACTGCACTCAAAGATTATTTTTAAAGCTTTTCCTGATATAAAAATGATCCAAATAGAAAAAAATCCAATTGAACTATCTTACTCATGGATTAATAAAAAATATGGATCAGAATTTTACAAAAATGAAAGAGGAGGAATACTTACTTTTAAAAAAAATAAAAAAATTTTCCCTTGGTTTGCATACGGTTGGGAAAATTTATATTTTTCATTAAATGAAACTGATAAAATAGTTTATTTGTTAGATAAGTTAACAAAATTGCAAAATCTGCAATATAAAAAACTTAACAGAATTCAAAAAAGAAAAATAATTAAAATTCATTTTGAAAATTTTGTAAGCAATCCTAAGTTTTATGTAAAAAAAATCGAAAAGTTTTTAAATTCAAAAAAAACTTATCTTTCAAATAAATTTTTATTAAATGAAAAATGTCCTAGAAAACTTAAAAAAAAGAATTATGAGTTTAAAAAATTTATTTTAAAAAAAAAAACTTTCTAAATTAGGTTATAAAAAACTTATTTTGATGGAAAAACAATATTTTAAAAAGTTAAATTTTAAGAAATTATATTTCTAATGAGTTATCAATTAATTTTAAGCTCATATCAAGATTTTGAAGATGAAAAAAATATTTTATTATTAGGTGATTGGTGTTTAAGTCCACAAGATATTGAAAATAAAAAAAACTTTAAAATTTGCAAACCTTATGGTTTAGAAAAGAATAAAATTGTAAGTGATTTTTTTACTTGTGAAAAATTATTTAATTCACTAATTGAAGATTTAAGACCTGAATTAAATCAACTGCATAATATTAATTTTTCTATAAGAGCATGGAAAATTTTTTTAGGCCCATGGCTCAAAAGATATGTTAGGTTATTTTTTAATCGATATCATACTCTTAAACAGGCATTAGAAAATAATAAAATAGATAAAGTTTTTATAGGAGATTACAATAATTATGATTTCTCATCTAAAGACACCAAAGAATTATACCGAGCATCAATTTTTCCAGAGTGGGATTATATGTTTTTTTCAAGAATTTTAGATCAAATTGACAGTAAAATTATAGAGAGCCACAAACTTCAAGCTAAAAATGAATTCAATAAAAACTATGAAAAAGACATCAACCCAATTTATGGAAAAAATTTTTTTTTTAAAACATTTTATTTTTTTTCAAAATTAATTTGCAATATTAACAAAAGTAATAGCGTTTTTTTAAAAGAAACTTATTTACGCACTATAAATGATGTATATCTTCAACTTAAATTAAATCAAATTCCAGTATTATGGGAAAATCCAATAATTAATTATCCAAAAAGAAATATTGAAATAAGAAAAAAGATAAAAATTATACGTAATGAAAATAGTAAGTTAGAGGAGTTAATCAGAAAATATATACCATTAGACCTTCCAACTTACGCAATAGAAGGACTAGAAAGTATAAAAAAAAAAAATGAATTTTTAAAATGGCCAAAAAAGCCAAAATCTATTTATACAGCGAATAGTTTTTGGGGAGATGAAATTTTTAAATATTATGTGGCAAAAAATGTTGACTCAGGCTCAAAATATTTTGTTGGTCAACATGGAAATTCATATGGAACAAGATTTTCCCACGATCATTCAATAGAATATGTGACGTGTGATAAATTTATTACCTGGGGACACAAATTTAATTTAAAAGAAATAAGTTTAGCTAATTTTTGTCCAGTAATAAAAAGTAAAAAATACAATCAAGACGGTGGATTACTTATTGTTAACAGGGGAAGACCTGTGAGAACTAGAACCTATGATAGGCAAAATATTTTTATAAATTACTGCAAAGATATTAAAAAAATAGTTGAAAAACTACCGCAGGGAATTAAAAATATGGCAACAATCAGAAACAGACCTTCGTCAGAAAGTGAAAATAAAAATTCTAATAATTATTACGCTTTTCTTGACAAAATCGATGGTATTAAAATTAGTGCAGAAGATGAAAAAATAACTAATTTAATCAAAAAAAATAGATTAATATTATTTACTTTCTATTCTTCAGGATTCTTAGAATGTTTAACAAAAAATATTCCAACATTGTGTTTCGATAAAGAATTTTTAAATTTATTAAAAACTGAAGTCCAAGAAGATTTTAACGTTTTGTTAGAAAGCCAATTAGTATTCAATGATGAAGAAAAACTCCTAGAATTTGTTTCACTTAATTGGAAAAAAATAGATAAATGGTGGTGTTCCGAACAATTACAAGATCGAAGAAAATTTTTTGTTGATAAATATTGTAAAGTAGGAAATTTTAATAATCTAGACAAATTAGCAAAGAATTTGAAATTAAAAATTTTAACTGATAAATAATGAGTGTATCGATTGTAGCTTTATGACTATTTGTATTATTCCAGCAAGACTTAACAGTAAACGAATTAAAGAAAAAAATATTAAGATATTAAATGGGAAACCACTTCTTGGACATGTAATAAAAATTTTAAAAGCAACTAAAATTTTTTCAAGAATAATTGTGTCTACGGATAGCAAAAAAATTGCTGACATTGCAAAAAAATATGGAGCTGAAGTTCCGTTTTTACGAAGTAAAAAACTCGCTAATGATTTTACACCAATTTATAAAGTATTAATTGATTGTGTTAAAAAAATAAAAACTGAAGAAAATCCTTATCATTTTTGCGTATATCCCACGTCCATTTTTGTAAAAAAAGGTAATTTAAAAAAAGCATTTTCAAAAATAAAAAAAACAAAATCAAAAGCAATTATAACAATCAAAAAATATAATTCTCCACCGTTAAGATCTTTAAAAATAAAAAAAAATAAAATTTATTATAACTTTCCAAAATATGAAATAGCCAGAAGTCAAGATTTAGATGACTTTTATTATGATACAGGCTCATTTTACATATACGAAACAAAAGCACTACTTAAATTAAAAAAAAAACAACAATTTCCTAAAAAGACCACATATTTAATTTTAGATAAAACTGAAATTGATATTAATACAGAAGATGAATTTAGATTAGCAAAAAAATTGTTCAAAAGCTAATTCACGTTGTTAGAATAATTAAAAAAGATAAATATGTATTTTTTTTAAAAACCAAGATATATGATTTATGATGAAAAAAAAAAATAACAAAAAAGTTTATGTCGCCTTTGCTGCAGACATTTTACACGAAGGTCACATAAATATATTAAAAATAGCCTCGTCTTACGGACATGTAATTGTAGGTTTATTGACAGACTCCGCTATAGCACAATATAAAAAACTTCCACATTTAACTTACAAACAAAGAGAAGTGGTGCTGAAAAATATTAAGTACGTAGATGAACTAATGCCTCAAAATACTTTAGATTATACAGAAAATTTAAAAAAGATAAAACCAGACTTCGTGGTTCACGGAGATGATTGGAAAACAGGTGCATTAAAAAAAACGAGAGAGAAGGTAGTTTCAACTATAAAAAAATGGTCTGGTAAACTAATAGAACCAGCCTACACAAAAAATATATCGTCAAAAATGATTAAAAAGAAAATGAATGAGCCAGGAGTTACTCCAAGCGCAAGACTCTCAAAACTCAAAAGATTAATTGATTCAAAAAAAATTGTAAGAATACTAGAGTCACATAGCGGTTTAACAGGCTCTATAATTGAAAATTTAAGCGTTCAACTAAAACAAGGCATAAAAGAGTTTGATGGTATGTGGTCTTCAAGTTTAACAGACTCAACTTTGCGAGCTAAACCTGATAATCAATCTGTTGATTACACCACAAGAGTTTCAGGGTTGGCCGATATTCTTGACGTAACAACTAAACCAATTATATTTGATGCTGATAACGGTGGTCGACTAGAGCATTTATCATTTCTAATAAAAAGCTTGGAAAGAGCAGGAGTTTCTGCTGTAATTTTAGAAGATAAAGTAGGTTTGAAAAAAAATTCACTTTTTAAAAGTCAAACAGGAGTTAAACAAGACTCTATAAAAAATTTTAACAAAAAAATATCTCTAGTCAAAAAAGTAAAAATTTCGAGTGACTTTTTACTAGCTGCAAGAATTGAAAGTTTTATACTTGGTAAAGGGCTAAAAGACGCACTAAAAAGAGCATACGCATATTCTAAAGCAGGTGCAGATTTAATTATGATACATAGCAAAGAAAAAACACCTACAGAAATATTTAAGTTTTCTAGAATTTTTTCAAAAAGTAAACATGCAAAACCTATAATCGCTGTCCCATCAACATATTCAAAAACATACGAGAAAGAATTAAAAAAAAATGGTGTTAAAATAGTTATTTATGCAAATCATATGATGAGATCTTCATATCCAGCAATGATTAAGACAGCTAAATTAATTTTAAAAAATGAAAGATCGTACGAAACTGAAAAAAAAATATCCACAGTAAAAGAGATGATAGAACTAATAAATTAAATTTTAATGTCTGGATTTCTTTTAAAAGAAAAATATAAAGATCTTTATAAAATATTAAACTCCCAAAAAAATAAAAAAATTTTTATAATTTCAGGTAAGAATTCATATTATAAATCTGGAGCTAATAAGTTAATTGACCCAATCTTAATTAATAAAGATTGTAAAATTTATTTCAAAAAGCAAAATATTCCATCATTAGATGAAATGGTCTCAATTCATAAAAATCTTAAATATTTTAATCCAGATATTTTACTAGCAATTGGAGGGGGGGCTGTTTTAGATTATGCTAAAATTTCAAATTGTATTGTTAATCTTAAAAACTTAAAACAAAATATAAAAAACCAAACTACAAAATTAAAAAAATGTTTTAGATTAATTGCTATTCCCACTACAGCAGGATCAGGAGCTGAAGTAACATCTAATGCTGTTATTTATATTGATAATATTAAATATTCATTAGAAGGCAAAGAAATTTGCCCCGACAGATTTTTTTTAATACCAGAATTAATAATAGACCTAAAAAAAAAGATTAAGGCATCTAGTGGATTTGATGCGTTCTCTCAATCTATCGAGTCTATAATTTCAGTCAAATCAAATGCAGAAAGTATTTTTTATGCAAAAAAATCTATTAAAATTTTAAAGTCAACATTTACAAATTATTATGAAAATCCAAATCTTAAAAACAGTTTACTAATGTCCAAAGCTGCATATTTTTCTGGGAAAGCGATAAATCTGACTAAAACAACTGCTCCACATGCTGTCTCATATCCTTTCACATCTCAATTTGGCATAAGCCACGGTCATGCGGTTTCTCTTACTTTAAATAAATTTTTAAAACATAATATTGTAAATCTGAATTTGAGTCAGTGTAAATTTGATTTAAGAAAAAGGTACGAAATTTTTTATAAAATTACAGAAACTCACAATTTTGAAGAATTTGATAACTATCTATCTAAAATAAAGTATAAGATAAATCTTGAACAAAATTTTAAAAAACTTGGTGTAAACATAAATCAAAAAATGGATTTAATACTTAAGGGAATTAATCTTAAAAGACTTAACAATAATCCCGTAAAGATACAAAAAAAAGATATAATAGCTATATTAAGTGGTGAAAAGTAAACTTAGCGGCAAACTATTTCAATAAAGACATACATAAATGCACTTGACTGTTCAAAAAATGAACAGTATATTTGTAGTATTAAGCATAAAGATAATAATATGAAATATAATAACGATTCCTTTGAAATTTTAAGAAAAATAGGAAAACAATCTAAAACTTCACAAAGAGTAATGGCCAAAGATCTCAATATGAGTATTGGAAAACTAAATTATATTTTAAAAGAGCTCAAAAAAAAAGGTTTAATCAAAATAAAAAATTTTAAAAAACATCCCAATAAATTGGGATATGCATATCTATTAACCCCAAAAGGAATTTTAGAAAAAACAAAAATTACCTCAAACTTTATGAAAAGAAAAATGCAGGAATACGAAGAATTGAAGGCAGAGTTAGAAAAAAATAAGTAAGTTAAACCTTAAATCTTAGCTATTTTCATATTTACATTTTTAAAATGAATTATATAAAAAAAATTTTTAAAGTCTTAAATAAAGAAAATAAAAAAAGATTTTTTATATTATTATTATTTATAATAATGACAGCTATACTTGAGACGTTGAGTATTTCAATGGTGGTTCCATTAGTAAATTTCTTATTAGACTCTCAAGAATATCTTAATAAAATTACCTCAAGTAAAAATATCTATTTACAAAATTTTGGGCATTTTCTTAAAGATTTAAACTTCGATGAATTGATTATTTTATTTTTATCATTTTTATTGTCTATATTTATAGTGAAGTCTCTTGTTTTATCAGCAACAATGTGGCTTGGAGCAAATTTTACAGCAAAAGTAGAAAAAGATACCTCTATAGAATTATTTAAATTTTATTTAAAACAAAATTATTCAACTCATATTTATAGAGACTCATCCGTAATTTTACAAAACTTAGTAGGAGAAGTCGGAAGATTTGCATCTTCAGTTTGCCTGCCATTGATAAATTTAATGACCGAAGGATTAATTGTAATTTCAATTGCAACAGTTTTATTGGTTGTTGAGCCATACGCAACATCCTTAATTGCTTTTTTTTTAACAGTTATAACATCTTTATATTATTTTTTTATTAAGAAAAAAATGAAAATTTGGGGAGAAGAAAGATTATCTTTTAATCAGCAAAGACTTCAGGACATCAATCAATCTGTTGGAGGTATAAGAGAAATACTTGTAATGTGGAGACAGAAATATTTTTTTAAAAAATTTGCATCAAGCGCAGAGGGAGTAACAGAAGTAGGAAGAAAGCAATATTTTTTTATAAATATACCTAAAGTATTATTTGAATTATCTGCAGTTTTAGCCTTGGTGCTATTAATTTATTTTTTATTTATTGTAAGAAATACTTCAGTAGAAATTATTCCTATTATTGCCTTTTTTTCAGCAGCCTCATTTAAACTTATACCTGCTGCAAATAGAATTTTGACTTCATTACAATTTCTTAGATTTAGTCTTGCAGGAGTGAACAGAATCTATTCAGATATTTTAGAGTCAGATAAAAAAAATAAAAAAATTCTAAACGAAAGTATTAAAGAAAAGATTATTGATTTTAATAAGTATTTTGAATTTAAAAAATTATATTTTTCTTACAACAAGCAAGGAGTAAAAAAGGAAGTATTATCAAATTTAAATTTAAAAGTCTGCGAAGGAGATATTATTGGATTTGTAGGTAAAACTGGTTCTGGTAAAACTACGCTTGTTGATTTATTCTTGGGATTGCTAGCACCAGACAAAGGTAAGATAATAATAGATGATTTAGAGTTTAATTCTCTAAACGAAAAATCTTGGCAAAAAATGATCGGCTATGTTCCACAAGATGTTTATTTAATTAACGATAGCTTTAAAAAAAATATTGCTTTTGGATTAGACGATAACGAAATTGATGATAGCAAATTAAAAAGGGCAATAAATTTATCAAAATTAGATGAATTAATTAATAATTCTGCTGATGGTGGTGTCAACTCTATTATTGGAGAAAGAGGGGTTAATCTCTCAGGAGGTCAAAGACAAAGAATTGGAATTGCAAGAGCTCTTTATAATAATCCAAAAATTTTGATATTTGACGAGGCAACTAGCTCTTTAGATGCGTCAACAGAAAGCGCTATTTTAAATGAAATTTTAAAAATAAAAGAAAATAAAACAATAATTATGATTTCTCATAAACATGAAACTTTGGCGGGATGTAACAAAATTTATGAATTATTTAATAAGAATTTAAAATTAATCAAAGGCTCATGAAAAAAAATTACAAAAAATTAAATGCTATTATTATTGGAGTGGGCAAGATGGCCGAAGTACATTTTCAATCAATAAAAAAACTTAAAATAAACTTATTAGGAATTTATGACATATCAAAAAAAAATAGAGAAAAATTTAAGAAAAAATTTAAATTAAAAAAAATAATATTAATTCAAAACCTAAATAATTTTATCAAAAAAAATAAAATAGATTTATCTATAGTATCTACTACATCAGACACGCACTCAAAGTACGCAATTCAATGTGCTGAAAATAAAGTGAAATACATATTTGTAGAAAAACCAATGGCCACTTCAATTCATGACTGTCAAAAAATGATTAGTGCATGTAAAAAAAATGGATCAAAGCTTTCAATCAATCATAATAAAATTTTTAGTAAAGAATATAAAATAATTGATAAATTGATTAAATCAAAAAAACTTGGTCAATTTATAAGTATGAATGTATCCGCAGGTAACATTGGGCTAGCTATGAACGCAACACATTATATTCATTTCTTTTTAAGTATAACTAAATCGCAAATTAAAAAAATTAATGGTTTTTTTGAGGATAAAAAATTATTTAATCCAAGAGGAAAAATATTCCTTGATAAATCTGGGCAAATAATGCTTGAGAACTCAAAAAAGCAGTATTTTAATTTAAATGCTTATAATCAAAATGGACATGGAATTAACACTATATATAATTTTCAATACGGCAATATTTTTCTAAATGAAATTGATAATTTTGGGTATTTATCAAAAAGAAAAAATAAATACTTGAAATTTCCATCTTATAAGTATGGCATGCCTTCTAGCAGTTTTTCTTTTAAATATAAGAGACCAAGTCTTAAGAATATGACTACAGAAACATTAAAAAATCTTATAAATGGAAAGTCATCCTCATCATTAAAGACTGCAGTTAAAGTTGTTAAAATTTTAAATGCATCTTTCAAATCAAATGAATTAAAAGGATTAACATGCAACTTAAGCAATCTGAACAAAAAAAAAAAATTTCCATGGGCATGAATAAGGATATCAAGAAGCATAAAGTTGCAATTGTAGGGGCTGGGAATATGGCTGAAGAACATATTAAAGCTTATAATTCTCTTAATAATTTATATAGAGTAACCGGCATATTTAGCAGAACTTTGAAAAAAGCATCACACCTTCAAAAAAAATATAAAATTGAAAACTTGTGTAGCTCAATTAATGAATTACAGAAAAAAAGTAAGGCTGAAATATTAATAATTTCAACTAATGTATTATCAACTAAAAAAATTTTATTTAAAGCTTTGAAATACAACTGGAAAATTTTAGTTGAAAAACCGGCCGGTTATAATCTTAAAGAAGCTAAAAAAATTTATGAAACTGCAAAAAAAAAAAATAAATTAAATGATATATTTGTAGGCCTTAACCGAAGAAATTTTCAAAGCACCAGAAAGCTACTGTCTATTTTAAAAAATGGAAAAAATAATAGAATTTTGACTGTGACTGACTATCAAAATATAAATAATAAGTTAATAAAAAAACATCCTATTTTAGTTCAAAAAAATTGGATGTATGCCAATAGTATTCATTTAGTTGATTACTTCAGCATTTTTTGTAGAGGAAGAATAATTTCTGTAAAAAAAAAAATTAAACTAAAATCAAAAAAATTAGAATATGTTCACGCTAGTTTATCTTATTCATCAGGTGACCAAGGTGTTTATAAAGGTTATTGGATGACTGACGGTAAATGGAAAATTTCTCTTAGAGAAAAAAATAAGATTTATAAGTTTCAACCTTTAGAAAGATTGAAATCTAAAAATAATTCTAATAATTTTTTGACTGTAAAAACAGATTATTCACTTGATACTAAATTTAAACCAGGAGTCTTACAACAGGCTAAAGAAATTTCCTCAATGTTAAATAAAAATTTTTTTAACTTAGCTACATTGAAACAGTCATTGACAACCATGAAATTAATTAACAAAATTTATAAAATATGAAAGATAACATTTCAAATATCATTTTTAAAAAAATTAAAAATGTCACTCATTCAAAAGAACTATTTCTTCATGAGCCAAGTTTTTCTAACGATGAAATTACTCAAGTAAAAAAATGTATTAAATCTGGAATTGTTTCAACTGCAGGCAAAGAAGTTATATTATTCGAAAAAAAACTTGCAAAATATACAAATTCAAAATTTGCTATTGCTGTAATTAACGGTACTAGTGCACTTCATATTTCATTATTATTGTGTGACGTAAAAGAAGGAGACGAGGTTCTGCTTCCCGCATTAACTTTTGTAGCCACAGCAAATGCGATAAAATATTGTAATGCCATGCCACACTTTGTGGATGTTAGATCTTATGATTTAGGAATTGATGTCAAAAAACTAGAAAAATACCTAATGAAAAATACAATTCAAAAAAATAAAAAATGTTTTAATAAAAAAACTAAAAGATATATAAAAGCTATAGTTCCAGTTTACGTATTTGGTCACTCTTATGATGTAGATGGTTTAAGTAAACTAGCCAAAAGATTTAATTTGAAGATAGTTGAAGATGCGACTGAAGCCTTAGGAACAAAATATAAAAATAAACACGCTGGAACCTTTGGAACTTTTGGAGTGTTAAGTTTTAACGGAAATAAGATAATTACGACTGGAGGTGGTGGAGCTATATTAACAAATAATAGAAAACTTGCATTAAAGGCGTTGCATTTGGCAACAACAGCAAAAGCAAAAAAAATAAATAATTGGGAATATGTACATGACAAAATTGGTTTTAACTATCGTTTACCAAGTCTGAATGCAGCTTTAGGGCTAGCACAAATGAAAAAAATTAAAAATTTAATTAAGAAAAAAAGAAAATTATTTGAATTGTACCGTAGCCAGTTTAAAAATATTACTACAGTTGAAATTATGAAAGAACCAAAATACTCAAAAAGCAATTATTGGCTGCAAACATTAATTATAAAAAATTCCAGCAAAGAAATATTAGAAAAGATATTAAAATTTAATCATAAAAAAAAATATAGGCTAAGGCCAGTTTGGAGATTATTAAATTTATTGAAACCTTACAAAAACTGTCCAAAAATGGATTTAAATAATTCATCCAAATTGTCAAAAAAAATAATAAATCTACCTAGTAGTAGTTTCTTAATTAAATGAAAAATAAAATTATAATAGTAGGAGCTGGAGGACACGCAAAATCTGTTTTGGATGTAATCGAAACTACTAGAAAATTTAAAAATTTTTTATTTTTAGACGATCAAAAAGTTGGTGAAAAAATTAATAAGTATTTAATCCAGAGCGAGTCAAAATATAAAAAAAATCTGTTAAATTTTTCAAAAAATTTGATTATTGGTGTTGGAATGATAAATGATTTAAAAATAAGAGAAAAATTATTTATTAAGTTTAAGAAGAAAGGATTTAATTTTCCAGTTATCATATCTCCTTATTCATATGTATCTAAAAAAGCAAAAATAGGAGAAGGCTCAATAATCATGCATGGGGCATTAGTAAACTCAGGGGCAATAATTGGAAAAAATTGCATTATTAATTCTAAAGCCATTATAGAACACGATTGTAGGATCAATGATAATTGCCATATTGCAACCGGTGCCATAATAAATGGTGAAACTATAGTTGGAAGAAATAGCTTTATTGGAAGTAATAGTACTTTAAGAAATAATATTAAGATTAAAAAATTTAGTTTTATAAAATTTTCCTCAAAAATTAGTAAAAATACTTAGATGAATAAAACTTTTATAATTGCAGAAGCTGGTGTAAATCATAACGGGAATTTTAAAATAGCTAAAAAAATGATAAATGAGGCTAAAAAATTTAAAGCTGATGCTATCAAATTTCAAATTTTTAATAGTTTTGAGATTGCCACCAAAAAAGCAAATTTAGCAAATTATCAAAAAGATTTAAAAAAAAAGAAAAAAAATCAACTTGAAATGCTTCAAAGTCTAAGTTTAAAAAAAAATGAATATATTAAATTAAAAAACCACTGTTTAAAAAAAAAGATAGAATTTTTATGCTCACCCTTTGATGAAAATAGTCTAAAGTTCTTAATAAAAATTGGATGCAAAAATATTAAAATAGCTTCAGGTGAAATAACAAATATTCCATTGCTTCGTCTTGCAGGAAAATTAGCTAAAAAGGTGATTATTTCAACTGGAATGGCCAATTTAAAAGAAATTAAATTTGCCTACAATGTGCTAATCAAAGCAGGGCTGAATTATAGAAATATAGTAATTCTACATTGTACATCGGTATATCCAGCAAGTTTAGATAAATTAAATTTAAATTTTATTAATATTTTAAAAAGGTCATTTAAATCAAATATAGGGTATTCGGACCATACTTTAGATAAGCAAGTGCCAAGCGTGGCAGTTACATTAGGCGCTAAAATCATTGAAAAACATTTTACATTAAATAGAAGTATGAACGGTCCTGATCATAAAGCCTCTATTACTCCAAAAGAATTCAATGAAGTAATATTAAATATTAGAAAAACAGAAATAATTTTAGGGGATGGTAAGAAAAAAATTTCTCAGACAGAAAAAAAAATTAAGAGATTAGTAAGAAAATCAATTGTAGCAAAAAAAATTATTGAAAAAGGAGATATTTTTTCAATATCTAACATAACCACTAAGAGACCCAACGACGGTTTATCGCCAATATTTTGGGATAAAATTATAGGAAAAAAATCAAAAAAATTTTTTAAAATAAATGAAAAAATTAAAATTTAATAAACAAAAAATAGTTGCAGTAACAAGTTCAAGAGCAGATTATTATTTACTAAAAAATTTATTAAATTTTTTTGAGTCTAGTGAAAAATTCGACCTGTATATTATTGTTACTGGCAGTCATTTATTAAAAAAATTTGGGTATACATACAAGGACATCAAAGACGATAAATACAAAAACATAATTAAACTTCCAAGTTTTAATGATAAAAATTCATCTTTTGATATTGTAAAAAATTTCTATAAAACATCAGAAAAATTTTCAAAAATTTTAAATAAAATCAGACCTAATTTGGTGATTGTTTTAGGAGATAGGTACGAAATTTTGTCAGTTGCATCTACCACATCAGTATTTGGTATTCCAATAGCACACTTGCATGGAGGTGAGGTGACCAACGGATCTCAAGATGATAATTACCGACATGCAATCACAAAACTATCTAACATACATTTTGTATCATCTCTAAAATGTAAAAAAAGAGTTGAACAACTTGGTGAGGATAAGGCAAATATATATGTAGTCGGATCATTTGGCTTAGATCGTATTAAAAAAATAAAACTTTATACAAAAGAGAGATTAAAAAAAATTATAAATATTAATTTTAAAAATAATAATTTTTTAATTAACTTCCATCCTGATACAGAGTCTGAAAAAAAAAGTATTAATCAAATTAAAGAAATTTTAAAAGCCTTAAAGAATTTTAAAAATACTAACTTATTTTTTACATATCCAAATGCAGATAAATATAATTCTGCCATTATAAATTTAATAAGGAGATTCAAAGAAAGAAATAAAAATTGTTATTTATTCAAATCATTAGGTGATAAAAAATATTTTTCTTTAATAAATAATATTGATATAGTAATAGGAAATTCTTCAAGCGGTATTATAGAGGTTCCATACTTTAAAAAACCATCAATAAATCTTGGCGATAGGCAAAAAGGAAGAGAACAATCTAAAAGTATAATTAATTCTATAATAAAAAAAAAATTGATTGTTAAAAAGATAAAATTTGCATTATCAAAAAAATTTTTAAAAAAAATTAGAAATTTAAAAAACCCTTATGAAAAAAATAATACTGCTTTGAATACTTTTAAAATTTTATCTAAGCTGAGTTTAAAAAAATATTATTATAAAAAATTTGTGGACCTTAAATAAATGAAAAATTGGAAAAAAACTCTCATTACGAAAAAGTTTACAATTAAAGAAACAATAAAAAATTTAAATTCTAATCCTTTTCATATTTGTATGTTAATCGACAAAAAAGAAAAATTAATAGGCACTATAACAGATGGAGATATAAGAAGAGCGATTCTTGCAGGTCATGACCTAGAAAGCAAAATAGAAAAAATTTATAATAAAAATCCTTTTAAAGGCGACGAGCGCATGAAACTAGAGGAAATAAAGCTTAAAATGATAAATAACGTAATACTTCATTTACCAGTTGTTGATAAAAAAAATAGAATTAAAAATATTTTTTCACTTCAAAATTTACAAAAGGAAAAAATTATAAAAAGTATTTTTTTTATTATGGCTGGAGGAAAAGGATCTAGATTGATGCCATTAACAAAAAAAACACCAAAACCACTATTGAAAGTTATGGGAAAGCCATTAATTGAGCATATAATTATAAATGCAAAGAACAGAGGTTTTAATGATTTTTTAATATCAGTAAATTATTTAGAAAATAAAATAAAAAAATATTTAGGCAATGGACAAAAATTAGGTGTAAAAATTAAATATATTTCTGAAAATAAAGAACTTGGCACCGCAGGATCTTTAGGTCTTTTAAAAACTACTTCGAAGGAGCCTATTGTACTATCAAATGCTGATATTCTAACTGATCTTAACTATGATAAATTACTAGAGTTTCATAAAAAAATTAAATCTGATTTTACAATTGCTGTTACAACTCACGAGATTCAAAACCCTTTTGCTGTGATCAAGATAAAGGGAGATGAAATGGTAAATATCGATGAAAAACCTATTTCAAGTAATTATGTTAATGCGGGTATTTATGTATTTTCACCTAAAATCATTAAATTTGTTAAAAAAAATAGCCATCTAAACATTACAGATTTAATCAAAACTCTTAAAAATAAAAAAAAAAAGATTTGTATTTATCATTTTAATGAGCAGTGGATAGATATCGGTAATCATTCTGATTATCAGAAGGTTAAAAATTACAATTTTAAATAAGATGAATTTATTAGTTTTAATTTTAGCCAGGAAGGGTTCAAAAAGACTTAAGGGAAAAAATATGATGCTAATAAAAAAAAAATCGTTAATTTCTCACACAATAGATTTTGCTAAAAAAATTGTTAAAAAGGATAGAATATTGTTATTTACTGATGATAAAAAAATTCAAAATTTGGGAAAGAAGAAAAATATTATTTTCGAAATTAAACGTCCAAAAAGACTATCTCTAGATAAAACAAATCCAAGTGAAACTAGCTTGTATGCTATAAAAAAATATAATAAAATTTTTAAGAAAAAAATAGACTCTGTAGTTTTGTTGCAACCTACAACACCATTTAGAAAAGTCTCTACGTTTAAAAAGTGTTTAAAAATATTTAAAAAAAATATTAATTCACCATTAATTGGAGTAGCTAAAATAAAAAAAAATATTTCTGAAAAACTTGACCAGTATTGTTTAAATAAAATTTCACAACAAATTAATAATAAATATTTAAAAAATGTTTTTCAATTTAAATCAAAAAATTATTACTATTTTGTGAACGGTTCATATTATTTTATAAGTTTAAAAAAATTAAAGAGTAAAAAAAGTTATATTTCAAATAATTTTACAAAATATTTTATTAAGACAACAAAAGAAAATCTAGATATAGATAACGTTCAAGACTTAAATTTAGCAAGACACTTATTGTAAAATATTAAATATATGTATCTTTTTTACAAATCACAAAAAAAAATTATTAAATTTTTTAAAAATATTAAAAAAGTAAAATTTATATTAACAGCTCCACATAAAAAAAAAATTTTAATATATGACAATAGCAATTCAGATATTATTACTAAATATATAAAAAAATTTGGATATAGTGTTTTCTATACAAGATGGGAGGAAATTAATTTAAAAATTTTAATTAAATCAATAATTTTTTTTATTACAGATTTAATTTTATTCAAAGCAAAACCCCTTCAGAGATATTATATTTATGAATTTATTAAAGCTTCACAACCAAAAGTTGTGATTTCATTTATTGATAACAGATTTTCATATTTAAAATTAAAAAGTCAATTTTCAAATATTAAATTCATACTTTTCCAAAATGGAAATTCTATAAATGATTTTAGAAATGAATTTAAGACTATTAAAAATAGAAAAAATAATTTTATTGATTATTTCTTTACATTTAGTAATTTTTTTTCAAATGAGTATGCAAAGTTCGTTAAAGGAGAAAAAATAGAGTTAGGCTCAATTAAGAATAATAGCGTCAAAATTAAAAAAAGAAAAAATATTGATTTTTTATATATTTCTCAGTTTAGATTTTTTTCAATATATAAAAATGAATTTTATTATAAAACAAATGCTAGAAAGTTAGAAAGTTGGAATGAATTTTATGCTTCTGACAGAAAGGTTGTAAATTTACTTGCAAGCTACTGTCTTAAAAAAAAAATCAAACTATCTATTGCAGGATTTTATAATATTAAAAATAATTTTGAAGAAATTAAATTTTATAAAAATATTTTTAAAAACTATAAAGGTTTAAAATGGAAGATTTACTCTAGAGATGGACAATTTCACTCCTATAAGCTTATTGATAGATCTAATTTAGTAGTTTTTATTGATAGCGCTTTAGGATACGAGGCTTTAGCAAGAAATACAAAATGTGTTGCCCTCAGCATTAGGCAAGGTAGAGATTTTGGGTGGCCAAAGAAATTAGGTAAAGAAGGCCCTTTTTGGGACAACTATTTAGATAAAAAAAGATGTTTAAAAAAAATCGAAAAAATTGCAAATATAAGCAATATTCAATGGAAAAAATTAAAAAATAGACATATTAAAGACTTTATTCATTTTAATGATAATAATTCTATTTTTAAAAAAAAATTAAAAGAAATTTTATAAAATTATGTTTAAAAACAAAATTATTCTAGTTACAGGTGGCACAGGATCATTTGGCAAAAGTTTTATTAAAAAAATATTAAATTTTAAACCAAAAAAAGTAATTGTTTTTTCAAGAGATGAATTAAAGCAAGAAGAAATGAAATATGCTTTCAATGATTCAACAATTAGATTCTTAATAGGAGATGTAAGGGATAAAGATCGGCTTGAATTTGCTATGAAAGGAGTCGATTATGTTGTGCATGCTGCCGCTTTAAAACAAGTTCCTTCAGCGGAATACAATCCAATGGAATGCATTAAAACAAATATTATTGGAGCAGAAAATGTAATTTATGCATGTATTGCAAATGATGTAAAAAATGTAATTGCACTCTCTACGGATAAAGCTGCTAACCCAATTAATCTTTACGGGGGCACAAAATTAGTTTCTGATAAATTATTTGTTGCAGCTAATAATATGATTGGAAAAAAAAAAACTAGATTTAGCGTTGTAAGATATGGAAATGTTTTCAACTCTAGAGGATCAGTTTTTCCAGTATTTAAAAAACTTGTTGAAAAAAAAGCAAAATATTTTCCTATTACAGACACAAGAATGACTAGATTTCTATTAACTTTGGATGAAGGTGTTAACTTAGTTATAAAATCCTTTGCCAGAATGTGGGGTGGTGAAATATTTGTTCCTAAGATTCCTTCTATTAAAATAATAGATTTGGCAAAAGCAATTAGCTCAAAAATACCTTTGAAAGTAGTTGGCATAAGACCTGGTGAGAAATTACATGAGATACTATGTCCATTAGATGAAGCTCATTTAAGCATTAATTTCAAAGATCATTATGTGATAGCTCCAACAATTACATTTAATAATTTAACTAAAAGTTATCTCAAAAATAGAATAAAAGAAAAAGGTAAAAAAGTTTCAAAAAACTTTGTATATAATTCAAAACTAAATAATTATTTATCAGTAAATGAAATTAAAAAAGTTATCAAAAAAAATAACAAATAATATTTTACCCTACAGCAAACAATATTTGGATAGAGAAGATTTTAAAAGTGTTATCAAGGTATTAAAATCTGACTACTTAACACAAGGAAATCAAGTAGGTAAATTTGAAAAATTACTAAATAAAGAAGTTGGGTCAAATTATGCTGTAGCAGTGAACAGTGCGACAAGTGCCCTGCATATAGCTTGCCTTGCAATAGGATTAAAAAAAGGTGATGTTTTGTGGACAGTGCCTAATACATTTGTTGCTTCGGCAAATTGTGGTTTGTATTGTGGCGCTTCTATAGATTTTGTTGATATTAATTATAATAATTTTAATATTGATGTATCACTTCTTGAAGAAAAATTGAAAAAAACAAATAAAAAAAAATTACCTAAAATTTTAGTAGTCGTTCATCTAGCAGGCCAACCAGCGTCTATGGAAAAAATTTTTAATCTTAAAAAAAAATATAGATTTAAAATTATAGAAGATGCCTCACATGCCTTAGGAGCTTCTAGAAATAATTTGAAAGTTGGTAGTTGCAAATATTCTGATATTTGTGTCTTTAGCTTTCATCCAGTTAAACCAATAACTTCTGCAGAAGGTGGAGCGGCATTAACTAATGATAAGTTATATTATGAAAAAATGAACATGCTTAGAACTCATGGTGTGACAAAAAATAAAAAACTATTTTTTAATAAAAAAAATCATGGTGATTGGTATTATGAGCAGCAATTATTAGGATTTAATTACAGAATGAGCGACGTGCATGCGGCACTAGGGATCTCTCAATTAAAAAAACTCAATAAATTTATCAAAGAACGAAATAAATTGGCCTTAAATTATTCTAAACTATTGCAAGATTTACCAATATTGTTGCCAAAAATAGAAAAAGGAAACATCTCTAGTTTTCATTTATATATAATAAGATTTCCAAATGTGAATTTAAATACTTATAAAAAAATTTTTAATTTTCTACGTAAAAATAGAATTTTTGTTAATTTGCATTATATGCCAATATATAGTCATCCATTCTATAAAAAAAATTTTAAATTTAAAAAGTTTCCAATGTCCATGAAGTATTCTAAATCGGCTATGTCTATTCCTATTTTTTTTGGTTTAAAATTAAAAGAACAACTTTATATAAAAAGAAAAATTTTTGAAGTTACAAAAAGGTACATTAAAAATGTATAAACTTAAAATTAAACCTTGCATCATCTGGTTTACAGGCTTGTCTGGATCAGGAAAATCTAAAATTTCACAAGCAGTCCGTGCCCAGCTAGAAAAATCAGGAGTAAAAAAGGTTAAATTAATTGATGGTGATATTTTTAGAAAAAAAATAAAAAATTTTTCTTACAGTCAATCTGGAAGAAATAAAGTTGGAAATGCCAAATTAATTTTAGCTAAAAGTTTTAAAAAAAAAGGATATGTTGTTTTGGTTTCTGGAATAGCAGCAAACAAATCATGGAGAAAAAAAATTAAAAAAACAACTAAAGAATTGATCGAAGTTTATGTAAAATGTCCACTTTATATATGTAAAAAAAGGGATTATAAAAATATATATAGATTATCTAATAATTTTCAAAAGTATCAAGAAGGTAATACTAGAGATATAATAGTTAAATCTAATTTGATATCAAAAACAAAAGCTGTACAAAAGATTGTAAGTTTTTTGAAGATGAAAAATAATTTTTAAAAAGTTTATTAAGATAAAATTATGTGTGGATTCGTAGGTATATTTTCTCCTAAAAAAATAGATAAAAATTTGGAATTTGTGGTTAGTAAAATGACATCTGAAATTACCCATAGAGGGCCAGATGAAAAAAAACTATATTCAGATGATTATATCTCCTTAGGTTTTAATAGATTAAGCATAATTGATTTAAAAAGTGGAAGTCAGCCAATGATATCCTCAAACAAGAAATTCATAATTTGTCTTAATGGAGAAATATATAATTATAAAAAACTTAGAAAAGATTTAATTAATAATAATACAAAATTAAATACTGAAAGTGATACAGAAGTATTTTTAGAATTATTCTCCAAGTATGGTTTAAAAAGCTTAGAAAAAATTAGAGGTATGTTTTCTGTTATTATTTATGAAAAAGAAACACAAAAATTAATTTTAATTAGAGATAGATTTGGAATGAAGCCTTTATTTTTTTCAAAAATAAATGATAATTTACTTTTTTCATCAGAAATATCACCTATAATTAATTCGAATCTAATTGACACAAAAATTAACTTTAATGCTGTGAATTCCTATTTGTCTTTTAGATACCCTCATGGTGAAAATTCTTACTTTCAAAACATTAAAAATCTTAGTCCTGGCTCTATACTCACGTTTTCTAAAAACGATCTTAAAATTTCAAAATACTGGGAAATCCCAAAATTTAGTAACTCTAAAGTTTCAAATCTTAATGAGGAGGATTTAGTTTTTCAACTTGATGAAATTTTAAAAGATAATATCAAAGAACACACTGTTTCCGATGTACCTATTGGCGGATTACTATCAGGTGGATTAGACTCGTCTTTATTAATGGCGCTTGTAAGACAAAATGGTACAAAAAATTTTGAGACTTTTTCGGCCAAGTTTCCAGAGGTTGAATATGATGAAACTGACTATGCAAATATTGTTGCCTCTCAACTAGGAATAAAACATAACTCAATTACTTTAAATGAAAGTGACTATATTAATGATTTACCAAAACTTATTGACCTTAAAAAAACCCCACTTTCCATTCCCCATGAAGTAGCGCTATATAATTTATTTAAAGAGATTAGAAAAAAAACTAAAGTTGTTATATCAGGTGAAGGAGCAGATGAAATATTTGGAGGTTATGGCAGAGTTCAAAGTTCTGCCTTTGATTATAAAAAAAACCTATTTTTCAATAAATTTTTATTAAAAAGAAATCAAAAAATTTCTGATTTTTTTACAAGTAAGTATAATTGGATTTCTGAAAATGAAAAAAAATCAATTTTCACAAATGAATTTTATACTGGTATTGGAAAAAATAAAAATATTGAATTATTTTGGGGTGACGAGTTTCAAAAAGTATCCGATTTAGATCCGTACGATCAATTTTTATACATGTTTCAAAAACATCATTTAGTTTGTTTGCTGGATAGATTGGATTATATGTCCATGGCATCTGGAGTAGAAGCCAGAACACCTTTTGTTGATCACAAAGTAGTTGAATTTGTTAATTCTATACCCTTTCATTTTAAGTTTAAATGGAAATCAATTTTTCACAAAGCTGCAGGATTATTTAGCAATAGCTTTGAGAATTCTGAAAAAAGAGATGTTTCAAAATATTTATTGAGAAAACATGCTTTAAAATATTTGCCAAAAAAAATAGCCAATAGAAAAAAACTTGGTTTTCCAGTTCCATTAGATAAATGGCTAGATAATAAAATTCTTTTGAAATTTGTTAAAGAAATTTTATTAGATAACAAAACAAAAACACGTGGGATATTTAATATTGCGGAAATTGAAAAAACAATTAATAGCAATCAAAAACCACAATATGATTTTTTTGGAAAAAAAATTTGGATGTTGCTAAATTTAGAATTATGGTTTAGGGGTTTGGATAAATGATAAGCCCTGAAAATATAATTAAAACTTTTAAAAAAAATAAAATTAATTTTTTTGCAGGAGTTCCGGATAGCACTTTAAAAGGTTTTATAACTCAATTAACGCAGACTAAAGGTGTTATTGTAAGAGAAAGTTTTAATGAGGGAAATGCAGTCGCTTCAGCTATTGGATACAATATCTCTTCTTCTAAAATACCTCTCGTTTATATGCAAAATTCAGGCCTCACAAATGCTTTAAATCCATTATTAACTTTAGCTGAAAAAAAACCATTGTATTCAATTCCAATGATTTTTTTGATTGGATTAAGAGGAGTTAAAGGTGTTACTCAAAAAGATAAAAAACAAGACGAACCACAACATGCTAGCATTGGGCCTGCTACCCAAAAAATTTTAAAAACCTTAAAAATTAAAACAATAATTTTAAATGTAAAAAATTTTAACAAACAAATAAAATCCTCAATTGCGTATGTCAAAAAAAATTCTTGCCCAGTTGCTATAATAATCAAAAGAGGAATTATAAGCTTTAGTGGGACCTTAGAAAAAAAAAGTTTTTTTAAGCACAAAAGATATGATTATTTAAAAACATTATTTGAAATAAAAAACAAAAGAGACATTATAGTAGCAACCACAGGATACAGCGCTAGAGAAATTTATTCATTAGCTGAAAATAAAGATAAAAACCATTCAAAAATCTTTTATTCAGTTGGTGCAATGGGGCACGCATCGCAAATTTCAGCAGAAATAGCTTATTTTTCAAAAAAAAATAAAAAAGTTTTTATGATAGATGGAGACGGAGCAGCGCTAATGCACCTAGGCTCAATACCAATGATTGGTAAGCTTAAAAAAATAAATCTGGTTCATATTATTGTTAATAATAGAGCTTATGAGTCGACAGGAAACCATTACATGTCAAATTCTAAATTTAGTTTTAAAAAAATGTTTAAAATTTCAGGTTATGATAAATATTATGTTGTAAAAGATCTTAAAGAATTTAAAAAAATTATTTTAAAAAAAAATAAAGGTAAAATAGGAATAGAAATTCTTGTTGATGTAGGTACAATTAATTCTCTTCCAAGACAAGCTCATCCATATATATTAAAGAAACAATTTAAATTTTAAGTGCAATTAATAATACTAGCAGCTGGTACCGGATCAAGACTTAGAAGCCTCACTAAGAAAAAACCAAAATCTCTTATAAAAATAAAAAATACATGTATAGTTGACTATCAATTGAATCAATTTAAAAATTTAAAAGTAAAAAAAATAATAGTGGTAGTTGGCTTTGCATCAAAACTTATAAAGAAAAAGTTAGGAAAAAAATTAAAATATATTGTTAACAAAAAATATCGAACTACTAATAATATATATTCATTATGGCTTGCTCGAAAATTCTTAAAAGAAGAGACTATTATTACTTTTTCTGACTTAGTTATGGACAAGAATATTCCAAAGAAACTAATTAAAAGTAAAAAAAATTTTACCTTAGCAATTGATACTTCGAAAATATTAAATGGAACTATGAAAATTAAAGTCAAAAATAAAGAATTATTAGCTATTGGTAAATCTGTAAAAAACAATGCAGATGGTAATTTTATTGGCGCTGCTAAAATCAAAAAAAGTAAAATTAAACAGTTTAGAACCTATTTGAGTAAAATAGTTTTATCAAAAAAAAAGGATTATTATACTGAAGTTTTTAATTATTTAATTGCAAAAAAAAATACTATTAATTTCATAGATGTAAAAAATTCATTTTGGGCAGAAGTAGATGATCACCATGATTTAAAGAAATTAAACAAAAAAATGCAATCAGCGAATATATATAAATCAATTACATAAATAGACCATTTGTTCATTATTTGAACATATTACTGTTCAATTATTGAACTTTATGGCCTTAAAAAGCCATAAAAAGTTTGCAATATTTTGAAAATGAAATATAAATCCAAGTGTTAATCAACAAAATTAATTTACTAAAGATTAAATAATATTGATTTTATATTAATGATTGAAAATAAAAAAATACCAGTATTTGATATCGCATTAGGCGAAATCGAAAAAAAATATATTAAAGATTGTGTGGACACTTCTTTTATTGGTCAAGGACCATACGTAAAAAAACTTGAGGAAAAATTCAGCAAATTTGTTGAATGTAAATACGGATACACTACAACTAGCGGAACAACTGCTCTTCACCTAGCTTGCGCTTCTCTCGGAATTAAAAAAGATGATCAAGTTTTAGTTTCATCAAGCACTAATATGGCCTGCGCTTTTTCAATTGATTATTGTGGTGCAATACCAATACCAATAGATATAGAAAAAGAAACTTGGCAGATGGATGTAAAAAAAATTGAAGCAAAAATAAATGATAAAACAAAGGCTATAATGGTAGTTCATCTTTTTGGACACCCAGTAGATATGGATCCAGTAATTGAGTTAGCCCAAAAATATAATTTAAAGATAATTGAAGACTGTGCAGAAGCTCACGGTGTTGAATACAAAGGTAAAAAAGTTGGTTCTATCGGTGATATAGGAACGTTTAGTTTTTTTGCAAATAAAACGATTACATGTGGTGAAGGAGGAATGGTCGTAACTAACTCTCCAGAGATAGCAGAAAAAGCTAGAAGTTTGAAAAACTTATCTTACGGTAAAAAAAATAAATTTATGCATGAAGATATTGGATTTAATTATAGGTTGCCAAATATCAGTGCAGCACTAGGTTTAGGTCAGTTTGAAAATATTGAAAAAGTATTTAAAGAGAAAGAACGTATATATAACAGATATAAAAAAAACCTTCAAAATGTTAAAGGAATAAATATTCCCGTAGTTAGAGAATGGGTTTCAAAATATATTATGTGGGTTTTTAATATATATTTAGATGATAAATTTTCAGTTACGAGAGATGAACTGACAAAAAAATTAAAAGAAAAAAATATAGATACGCGAGATGCTTTTGTACCAATTAATAAACAACAAGTTTTAATTGATAAATATAAACTATTCTCAGCTAATGATTGCCCTAATGCAAATTATATAATGGAGAATGGATTATATTTACCATCAGGTAATACTATTACAAACGAAGAAATAGATTATGTTTGTGATGAAATAAAAAAAGTTAATAATTAAGATTTTAAAAAATGAATTTTGCTGTAATCGGAGTCGGATCGTTTGGAATAAAAAGAGCTCAATCGATAAAAAATTCAAAACTAGCAAAATTGATTGCAATTAACGATGTTAATAAAGATAATGTTCAAAAAGCCGAAACAATTCTTAATGTTAAAGCACTTAATCTTGATCAAATATTAAATGACAAGTCAATCGATGTTGTCTGTATTTGTGCGCCTAATAAATTTCATAAAGATATAATAATTAAAAGTCTTAAAGCAGACAAACATGTTTTTTGTGAGAAACCCATATCTAGAAATTTACAAGAAGCTAAAGAAATTTATGAAGTAGCAAAAACTTCTAAAACAATTTTACAAGTTGGCTCTAATCATCGTTTTTTTGAAAGCGTTTTATATGCAAAAAAACTCGTTGATGAAGGTGTCATAGGAGAAGTTTTAAGTTTTAACGGTCGAATAGGCCACAATGGAGAAAGATTAAAGGATAGTTGGTTCTGGAAGAAAGATATAAGTGGGGGAGGAACTCTTTTGGATAATGGTTGTCACTTATTGGATTTATCAAGATATTTTGTTGGAGATTTTATTTCAGGCAAAGGTATAACAACTAATACTTACTGGAAAAATATTGAAGTAGAAGATACTGCCAGCGGAGTGTTTAATACTCAAGATGGAAAAACTGCATCTATTTTTTGCTCATGGAGACTATTGTCTGGGTATTTTTTTTTCGAATTAAATGGTTCAGATGGATATATAAATGTTGATGGTAGATTCGATACTCATGGAGGAGATAAGATTTTTTGGTCTACTAAAAAAGACGGTAAATTATATAATAAAGATTTTAGTCATCTAAAACCAAATTCTTATCAGCTAGAGATTGATAATTTTATAAATAATTTAAACTCCAACAAAGACTGCTCACCAAATGCAAAAGATGCTTATGAAGTGATGAAAATGATAGATTTCATTTACAATAAGTAATTTATGAAATGCTTCGATAAAAATTATTCATTAGTCTACGATTATTTATATTATAAGAAAAATTACACTAAAGAATTTAACTTAATAAAAAAAATAATTAAAAAATATTTATCAAAATCCACATCTTTATTAGATTTAGGTTGTGGAACCGGAGCCTATTCAAATTTAATGACAAAGCTGAAATTACATGTGGTTGGTGTAGATAGAAGTAGTGAAATGCTTAATATTGCTAAAAAAAAATTTAAAAAAAATAAAAAGCTATCCTTTATTAATTCAGATCTTGTAAAGATGAAATTAAAAAAAAAGTTTGACATTATTTCAGCTCTTTTTCATATTTTAAGCTACCATACATCAAACAAAAAAATTGATCAGTTTTTTAGTGTAACAAATAAACACCTTAAAAAAGATGGTATACTGATTTTTGATTTTTGGCATGAAGATGGCGTATATAAACTGCAATCACCATTTAAAGTTAGGGAGTTTGAAAACAAAACATTCAAACTAGTAAGAATAACAATTTCTAAATGGTTTAAAAATATTGACCAAATTTTTGATATTCACAAACTTACTGTTTTAAATAAAAAAAGTAAAAAAATTTTAGAATTTAAAGAAATACATAAAATGAGATATTTTAAATTAAACACTATAAAAAAAAAATTAAAGCAGAATAATTTTAAATTCTTAAAAAGCTTAGATTTACAAAATGGAAAACCTGTCTCAGAAAAAAGTTGGGGAGCTTTAATTGTGGCAAAGAAAATGTAGAAGATGGACAATCAGAAAAAGGTATGTATTTTTATGGACTCTAGAAAAGAGTCTGGAGGCGCTTATCAAGAATTAATATATACTTTAAGAAATATAAAAAAACTTAATAAAGATAATATTAAATTTGTAACTATTTCAGTTTCAAAAAATTTAAAATTAGAAAAAGAAAATTTTGAACACTATTATTTTAAATTAAATGCCTTCGATAGATACATCGCCTATTTAAGGAACTTTAACTCTCTTATTCGCGGCGTTAAAAAATATTTTTTTTTCCCTAATAAATTTGAAAATTTCCTAAAAAAAAATAATATTGATTTAGTTTATTTCATAGGCCCATCCCAATATTCTCTTTATCTTGAAAAGACTAAATTTTTTATGACTGTTCCAGATGTGGGTCATAGGGAAAATTTAGAATTTCCAGAAATAGTCGACTCTTCTGAGTTTCAAAGGAAACATGATATTTTTAAAAAATCTTTGCCGCGAGCTCTTGCAGTAATAACAAATTGTAAAATCATTAAAGAAAAAATCTCTTTTTTCTATGGAATTTTGAAGGAAAGAATATTTTTAATTAACCATCAGCCATCAAGTATTATAGAAGAGTTTAAAGAAATAAATGAAAATAAATTAATTGAATTTAGAAATAAATTTAAGTTACCATTAAATTATATTTTTTATCCCGCAACCTATTCTCCTCACAAAAATCATCGAGTATTAATCGACTCTCTTAAAATTTTAAAAAAAAATAGTAATTTGAACTTAAAAATGGTTTTTTGCGGAGATGACATAGGTTATTTAGCTAATTTAAAAAAATATGTTAAAAGCCATGATTTAGAAAATGAAATTATATTTCTAAAATTTGTTGACGATGAATATTTACCATATTTATACTTAGACTCTTCAACTCTAGTAATGCCAAGTTTGTTAGGTCCCACAAATATCCCACCTTGGGAAGCGTTTAAAATGAATAAACCAGTAATTTATTCTGATCTTCCAGGTATACGAGATGTGCTTGGTGACGCCGTATTTTATATAAATCCCATGGAGCCAGAAAATATTGTTAGCGCTATTAAAAAAATTCATAGTGATGAGAGTTTAAAAAATAAATTAGTATTAAAAGGCAAAGAAAAATTAAAAGAAAACTACTTAAATAGTAGTTTTAATAATTTTTTCAAAATTATAAAAAATTATAGAAATATTCAAAAAACTTGGAATTTGTAAAATGATTTTAATTATTTAATGAATAAAGAAAAAGTATCAGTTTTAATGACGGTTTTTAATGCCGAAAACTATTTACAGCATTCTATTCAGAGCATTAAAGATCAATCTTACAGTAATTGGGAATTGATTATAGTTGATGATTGTTCAACCGACAAATCAACTAAGATTCTAAAAAAAATTAAAAGCAAAAAAATAAAAGTTTTCTTTTTAAAAAAAAAAATAGGAAGAACAAAGGCGCTAAATTATAGTTTAAAAAAAGCTAAAGGTAAGTATTTAGCAGTTTTAGACGCAGATGATGTTTCTTATAAAAACAGATTACAAGAACAAGTAAATTATTTGAAAAAAAATAAAGATATTTATCTAATAGGTTCTTGGTATCTTAAAATTGATAAAAATAACAAAGTACTTGAAAAAGTAAAAACAATTACAGATATAGAAAAAATTAAGCAAATTATGATTTATAAAAATATTTTTGCGCATTCATCAGTAATGTTTAATAAAAAAGTTTTAAAATCAATAGGTGTTTATCCAACTAAATTTGTTTATATGCAAGATTATGGATTTATTCTAAAAGTAATGACAAAATTTAAAATTAGTTTAATTCCTAAAATTTTAACAAAATCTAGAATAATAAGATCATCAATGACTTTTAATATTTCCCCCAAACAAATTAATCATGAAAGAGAAATTATTTTATTTTTTACCTGGTTAAATTTTAAGAAAAATATATTCACTAGTTATTTTTGGATAATTGAATACATTAAAGTTTCTTTAAAAAAGATTATATTTTGATAATATGTATTATCA
>Ga0233444_10000838_pt1 | contig 37504 bp, 36 predicted proteins | sample SI_124_October20_6_FD_182792 | JGI IMG/M metagenome (GOLD analysis project Ga0233444, IMG submission 182792) | Seawater microbial communities from Saanich Inlet, British Columbia, Canada - SI_124_October2016_10_MG | ecosystem: Environmental > Aquatic > Marine > Inlet | place: Canada: British... | reverse complement strand
ACATGATCGCCGACCACGAGGTCTCCGACCCTTAGCCGGACAAGATCGCAGCCGCGCAATTTACTGTCGATGGCAAGGTTGAACAACGCAAGATCTCTGAGATTTCCGGCCAATTCGAGCCGCGCCCTGATGGCCCAGACCTGTTTCGCGAGCAGCGGGCGTTTCTGCCCGATGAGGCGTCCCTTGTTCCAGGGACTGTATTTTGGCTTGATTGCGGGAAGTTGGTTATTGGACATGAATTGTCCTCCATCCATCCCTCCCGCTCCAAGCACCGACACCGTGTCGATTGGTGGATACTATCAGAGCTGCGAGTGTCCGGTTTCCTCTGCATCACTGCCATTTGTGACATACGCAGCGAATGGCAGTACCGAGCCCAATTTTCCACTTGCTGCATCGCAGCTAAAATCCGTATTTGAAAGTGGTAGCTTTCTTCTTTGGCAGGCGCTAGCTCACTTCAAACCTCAGCTGGGTAGTAACTTTCGGCGGTCCATATTTCAAAAAGCGGACGTTATGAACGGCGCAGTGCAAACTTCTTTAGAAAGATACATCTGTTGTTTTAAAGCAAGCGGTCCGCGGCAAAATACTGAGGCACACTTACTCCCGCCAGACTAAATTGCGACCCTTTTCATCGATCCTTTGGGCCAGACTCGAAAACTCTGTCTCAAGAAACTTTTGGAACCTCTTTACCGCGGGACGCGCCACACGATCACTGCGCCATAAGAAGCCCAATTCTCTAATTGGATGCTCAAGCTTCACAGGCAATGCCGCGATCGTCTTTGTGTGAGCCTGCATGAAAACTACTGAGTAAGGCAATACCGTCAGGGATTTTGATCCTGCCATGACACTGATAATCGAGGTCAGTGACCCTCCAGTAAAGCTCACTCTGAAGTCTTTGATCCCAATACTCTCCAACGCATTTTTCAGATCGGCATAAAGCGGGCTACCGGCGGGGGGGGCGATCCATGGATAAGGCGCAATATCTGAAAGTTTGAAGGCAGACTTGCGCGCGAGTGGGTGCGATGGAGAACAGGCAATGACGTTACGGCCGCGTAGGATCGGCTGGAAAGACAAACCTGTTGGTACACTGTCTGGGCGAACGGGGCAAATGGCAAGATCTATGTTACCTGCATTCAATTGCTCAGTTAACTCATCAAGATACCCATAGGTTTGATGAATGGCGACGTCCGGAAATGCGGTTTGAAAGCTGGCGATCATATTTGATACGACGCCGTCAATAAAAATCGGCGTGCCGGCGATTCGAGCCGTACCGGCCTTGCCACCCGAATGCAGTTCAGCGGCATTTTGAGCCGCTGTGCTGGCAGCCCCAATCACGCGTCCTTGTTCTGCCAGTGAATGGCACAGTTCTGTTGCGCGCAACGGTCGCTTTCCTTTTTCGAACAAACGCGAGCCAAGACGCCGTTCCAGCATCGCCACGGTGCGCGACACGCTTGGTTGAGATTTATTTAAAGCGCTCGCGCCTTCTCCCAATCCGCCTGTATCAATGATCGCAGCAAGCATATGTAGGTGATTTGGGTCAATCTTCATACCATTGAGTTATATTGATTGTCATTAATTTGATCAAGACGTCATCCTTAATGGTCTAGTATTCTCACAAGTCAAATCGGGGAGGACGCACATTGGCCCAGCCAGCTCAGGCTACAGAACCTGCCGTTCGCGTTGGTTTTGGCGCTGGTATTCGAACAACGATTGCTGCGGAAACCGGCCGGCTTGGTGCATCTAAAGCCTTAGTCTTAGCCACACCACAGCAGTGTGATGCCGCCCTGGAAATCGCCGAACTTCTGGGGCCGTTGGCCGTTGGGGTGTTTTGCAAAGCGGCGATGCATACGCCCGTTGATGTGACGGAAGCCGCAATCAGGCATGTCTCAGAGGTTGGTGCTGACTGCCTAATCGCGATTGGTGGCGGATCAACTACGGGACTTTGCAAGGCAATTGCCTATCGCACCGATCTGCCACAGATCACCATCCCCACGACTTACGCAGGGAGTGAGGCCACCCCGATCCTTGGTCAGACCGAAAACGGCATCAAAACCACGCTGAGCGATCCGCGGGCTTTGCCCGAAGTGATCCTTTACGATGCCGAATTGATCAGAAACTTGCCAGTTGCAATGACGGTGACTTCGGCGTTGAATGCGATGGCTCATGCTGCCGAGGCTCTTTACGCCACCGATCGCACCACCGAAACGACCGAGCTAGCGATCACTGGGCTTCGTGCTTTTGTGGATGCTCTACCTGCGGTCCTTGCGAACCCCGATGATCTTGATGCACGCGAGGCCACGCAGCGCGGCGCGTGGGCCTGCGGTACTGTTTTGGGGCAGGTCGGCATGGGCTTGCATCACAAGCTTTGTCATACTTTGGGCGGCTCATTCGATTTGCCTCATGCAGAGACGCACGCGATCATTCTGCCGCACGCAATTGCTTACAATGCACGCGCCGCCGCCGCAGACCTCCAACCGATCTGTGAGCTGTTAAGTGGTGTGAATGCCGGAACATCTCTCTATGAGTTCGCAAAACGAATGAACGCGCCAAATTCTTTGCATGACCTCGGCCTGTCCGAGCATGACCTCGACCGCGCCGCAGACCTTGCAACAACAAAACCATACCCGAATCCACAGCCCTTTACGCGCACCGATATTCGCGCACTTCTGCAAGAAGCTTGGGCTGGCGACACACCAATCACTAAAAGCTAACGACGTTTGGGAGGACATCATGCTAACACGACGCAAACTACTAAAATCATCCGCCGCAACAGGCCTGACAATGGCAGCAGGCGGTCTTGCCGCACCCGCATTTGCGCAAGGTAAGAAAATCCGGCTGGGATATGTCAGCCCACAATCGGGCCCTCTGGCGGCGTTTTCAGACGCTGACCAGTTCATCATCAACGGATTCCTGCAATCCGAAGGGGGCGCCAACTTCGAGGTTATCGTCAAAGACAGCCAGTCCAACCCGAACCGCGCCGCAGAAGTCGCCAAAGAGCTGATCATCGACGATGAAATCGACATGATGCTTGTCGCCTCGACACCTGAAACAACGAACCCCGTGGCAACAACCTGCGAAAGCGAAGAAATCCCTGTGATTTCGACCGTGGCCCCTTGGCAGCCATATTTCATTGGCCAGCAAGGCAATCCTGGCGATCCAGGCAGCTGGCGTCCGTTTGATTTCAGCTTCCATTTTTTCTGGGGACTTGAGGATGTGATTTCTACCTTCACATCCATGTGGAACCAGTTAGACACGAACAAATCCGTTGGTGCCATCTTCCCCAATGATGGTGACGGCAACGCGTGGGGTGATCCCAACGTTGGCTTCCCGCCTGTTCTGGATGCACAAGGGTTCACCCTGACCGACACTGGGCGTTACCAGAACCTGACGGACGATTTTAGCGCACAGATCAACGCGTTCAAGGCAGCAAATTGTGAAATTGTGACAGGTGTTCCGATTCCACCTGATTTCACAACGTTCTGGACTCAAGCCAAGCAGCAGGGGTTCAACCCAAAAGCAGCCAGCATCGGCAAAGCAATCCTGTTTCCGCAAGCTGTTGAGGCATTGGGCGATCAGGGTCATAACCTCAGCTCTGAGGTCTGGTGGTCTCCGTCCCACCCATTTGCATCCTCTCTCACTGGCGTGTCTGCGGCTGATCTGGCGGCTGGATATACGGCTGCCACAGGCAAGCAGTGGACCCAGCCGATTGGTTTCGTGCATGCGCTGTTCGAGATGGCTGCAGATGTCATGGGCCGTGTCGAAGACAGCCGCGATCCTGATGAAGTCACCTCTGCCATTGCGGCGACACAGCTTTCGTCAATGGTCGGGCGCATTGCCTTTGATGGTGCGGGGCTACCGCCGTTTGCGGCAGCAAACGTTGCCAAGACACCACTCGTGGGTGGCCAGTGGCGCCTGAAAGACGGTGGTGGGTATGATCTGGTGATTGTGGACAATTCCGATCATCCGAACATTCCAACCGGTGGCACAGTGGAAGAAATTTCCTAACCAACTATTTGCCCTGTGAATTTTGCAGGGCACATCCACACCTTTCTTATGCGCCAAACTCATTGGGTCAGGGATACTCTTATGTCGATCTTATCGCTCAATTCAGTTTCAAAAAGTTTTGGTGCGCTCACCGTGATAGACGATACCAGCTTTGATGTGCCGCAGGGCCAAGCGCTTGGCATTATTGGACCGAATGGTGCGGGAAAATCGACGTTATTCAACCTGATTACGGGCAACATCAAGTCTGACAAAGGCACCATCCATTTTGAAAGTCGCAATGTGACGAAGGTTTCAGCAATGGAAAGATGCCTGACAGGTATCGGCCGATCATTTCAGATCCCCCAACCGTTTGAAAAACTGACAGTTTACGAAAACCTGTTGGTCGCCGCGACCTACGGGCGCAACCAGTCGGAGGCCGCAGTGCGCGATGACTGCGCTGATGTGCTTGAACGCACCGAATTGATTGAGCGAGCAAATACGCCCGCAGGCCAATTATCGTTGTTGGAACGGAAGCGATTGGAACTATCGCGCGCCCTGGCGACCCAACCCAAACTGCTTCTACTCGATGAAATCGCCGGTGGGCTAACCGAAGGTGAATGTCAGGCGCTTATTGGCACGATCAAGGACATCCATGCCCAAGGGGTCACGATCATCTGGATCGAACACGTGTTGCATGCTCTGACATCCGTCGTCGAGTGTTTGCTCGTTCTGGATTTCGGCAAGGTCATCGGCCATGGCGATCCTGAGGAAATCATGGCCAGCAAAGAAGTTCAGAAGATTTATCTGGGGATCGAAGTCTGATGGCCTTGTTGCAAACCCATTCCCTCGTTGCCCACTACGGCGATTTTCAAGCCCTGTTCGGTGTTGACATCGAACTGGCCGAGGCCGAAACAATCGCCATTATCGGCGCGAACGGCGCTGGCAAAACAACGCTGATGCGATCCATCGCGGGAGTGTTGCGCAACGAGGCCGCCGCAGTGTCATATGAGAACAAGCCTATCGGTAGCCTGTCAGCAGATCAGATCATGTCGCAGGGTATTGCGATGGTACCAGAGGGGCGCAAGCTCTTCCCTTCACTGAGCGTTGAAGAAAATCTTCTAATCGGTGCCTACGGCCGCAAAATCAGCGGACACTGGAGCCTTGCGACGGTCTATGACCTGTTTCCAATCCTTGGCGAGCGGCGTCACAATCCAGGTACGGCATTATCGGGTGGCCAACAGCAAATGGTTGCCATTGGCCGCGCATTGATGAGCAATCCGCGTATACTGCTGTGCGATGAAATCAGCCTTGGTCTCGCCCCTATCGTGATCAAGGACATCTATAAAGCTATTACGCAAATCAAAGCTGCGGGCGCGTCAATGATTGTGGTCGAGCAAGATATCTCGCAAGCTATGGCCGTGGCTGAACGCGTGTATTGCTTGATGGAGGGACGCGTAACGCTGTCCGGTACGCCCGACACCCTAAGCCGAGATGACATTCACAACGCATATTTCGGAGCCGGCTATTGATCTGGATTGAGACAATCATTCAAGGCATCCTATTGGGTGGGCTTTACGCGCTTTTTGCTTCGGGTCTCAGCCTTGTCTTTGGGATCATGCGCTTGGTGAACCTCGCTCACGGCGATCTGATTGTGATGGCCGCCTACCTGATCCTCGTTCTAGTCACGCTGCTGGGGCTATCACCATTCATCGCCGTTCTGGTTGCCATGCCGGTGATGTTTGTCATCGGCTGGGCGCTGCAAAAGTTCCTGCTGAATCGCACGTTGGGGGATGATATCCTGTCGCCGCTTCTGGTAACGTTCGGGCTGTCGATCGCGCTGCAAAACGCGCTTCTTGAAGGCTTCTCTGCCGATAGTCAGCGCCTGCCGACCAATAGTCTGACAACGGCATCTGTGGGCATCGGACCACTCTCGCTTGGGATAATGCCGCTACTCACTTTTGTGTCGGCTGTGCTGGTGATCGTGGGGTTGAACCAACTCTTCTACCGCACCGAGCTGGGCCGCGCGTTTCGCGCCACTTCGGATGATGCTACCACAGCCAGCCTTATGGGCATCAAGCCCGCCAATATATTTGCGACTGCGACTGGCATTGCGCTGGTGATTGTCACAATCGCAGCACTTTATCTTGGCTTGCGTTCGAACTTCGATCCCAATATCGGACCCGCCCGCCTTATCTATGCGTTTGAGGCCGTCATCATTGGTGGTCTTGGCTCGCTTTGGGGCACATTGATCGGTGGGATCATCATTGGCGTCGCGCAAACCTTGGGCGCTGCGATCAATCCGGAATGGCAAATCCTGTCAGGGCATGTCGCTTTCCTTATTGTACTCCTTGTCCGGCCGCGTGGTCTCTTTCCGAGAGTGAATGATTAATGACTTACTCCGTCACAACTCAAACCCCCACTTCGCGCATCGCCTCAACCCTCTGTCTGATTTCGATCGCGGTCCTGATCCTCTTACCATTCTTTGCGGGACGCGGCACCATTCAGGACATGTTTTTCATTCTAACAATGTTGGTTCTGGCTCAATTCTGGAACCTGCTGGCGGGCTATAGCGGTTTGGTCAGCATTGGCCAACAAGCCTTTGTCGGGATAGGGGCCTATGCGCTTTTTGGCGTGGTGATCCTATCTGGGCTTGATCCGGTCCCTGCAATCTTGATCGCAGGCGTTGGGGCACTGATCATCGCGGTTCCAACGGCCTTTTTCGCGTTCCGCCTGAACGGTGCCTACTTTGCCATCGGCACATGGGTGATTGCCGAAGTGGTACGGCTGCTGCTGGCACAATGGAAAACGCTTGGCGGTGGCACCGGCACATCGCTGCCGCGCGATGTAACTCGTGACATGTGGTTCGTCCAAAGTATTCAGGACTTGCTTGGCGTGCGCAGCGCTGCTGCGCGGGACATCCTTGCTTATTGGCTTGCCCTGATCCTCGCGCTGGCCACCATTGGGGGCATCTATTGGCTGCTGCGCACCCGCCGTGGCCTTGCATTAGCTGCGGTGCGCGACAACACCGAGGCCGCCAAATCGGTCGGCGTCGATGCAGGACGCATGAAGTGGATCGTCTTTCTGACCTCTGCCTTCGGGACCGGCCTCGCGGGTGGTTTGATCTACATGCAAAAGGCACGGATCAGCCCCGATGCAGCGTTCAGCGTCACAGATTGGACGGCTTATGTGATCTTCATCGTGGTCATCGGCGGTATTGGCACCATTGAAGGTCCGATCCTTGGTGTGCTTGTGTTTTTCACTCTGCAATCGCTGCTCGCTGACTTTGGAAGCTGGTATCTTATGACGCTTGGCGTGCTGGCCATCGTCATTATGCTGGTAGCGCCGCGCGGTCTTTGGGGGCTTTTGTCCGAACGCACTGGGCTTCACATATTTCCAATTCGCCGCCGCTTGCGGGGCGGCAACCTGACATAAAGAGAGGATTAATCACATGGCTAACATCACAACAGAGGTCCTGATCATCGGCACCGGCCCGGCCGGCTCTACCAGTGCGGCACTGCTGTCGAGCTATGGCGTCGAGAACGTCGTAATCAACCGCTACCACTGGCTTGCCAACACACCACGCGCCCACATCACCAACCAGCGCACCATGGAAGTCCTGCGCGATCTTGGAAAAGAGGTTGAGGCGGAAGTGTACCTTAACGCGATGGATCAAAGCCTGATGGGCGAGAACGTATTCTGCGAAAGCCTTGCAGGCGAAGAGATTGGACGCATGAAATCTTGGGGCACCCATCCGCTGTCCAAGGCCGAACATCTGCTGTCCTCGCCCAGCTTCATGAACGACCTGCCCCAGACCTACATGGAACCAATCCTGTTCAAAACAGCCTGCAAACGCGGCACCCGCGCACGGATGAGCACTGAATACATAAACCACGTGCAAGATAAAGACGGCGTCACCACCACTTGTAAAGACCGCATGACGGGTCAAGAGCTGACTATCCGGTCCAAGTACCTGATTGGTGCCGACGGCGGCAATTCCCTGGTGGCTGAAAACGAAAACCTGCCCATGGAAGGCAAGATGGGTGTGGGTGGATCTATGAATATCTACTTCCGCGCAGATTTGTCAAAATATGTGCAGCACCGGCCATCTGTTTTGTATTGGGTCATGCAGCCTGGCGCCAATGTGGGCGGTATTGGTATGGGGTTGGTGCGTTGCATTCGACCATGGAACGAATGGTTGATCGTTTGGGGTTACGATATCAACGAACCCGCCCCCGTGGTGGACGAAGCGATGGCGACCGACGTGGCCCGCCAGTTGGTCGGCGATCCAGAGCTTGAGATCGAACTGATTAATGCAAACACCTGGACAGTTAACGACAGTTACGCCACTCAGATGTCTAAAGACCGTGTGTTTATTATGGGCGACGCTGCTCACCGCCACCCCCCATCCAACGGCTTGGGCTCAAACACCTCTATTCAGGATGCGTTTAACCTCTCATGGAAAATGGCGGCTGTGGTGAAAGGCGAAGCGGGCGAGGCATTGCTCGATAGTTATTCCGTCGAACGTGCGCCGATCGCGAAACAGATCGTGACCCGGGCCAACCAATCGATTAGTGAATTTGGTCCGATATTTGAGGCGCTGGGCATGACGGGCGGCACGGACATCGAACAGATCAAGGCAAACATGGACGCACGTTGCGATACGACCGCCGAAGCCGAAGCGCAGCGCGCAGCCCTGAATGCCGCAATCGCTTTTAAGAAATACGAGTTTGACGCACACGGTGTTGAAATGAACCAAAGGTATTCCTCGGATGCGACTGTTACGGACGGACAGATCGAGCCGGATTTCGCTCTAGACTCGGACTTGCATTATCAACCAACCACATGGCCAGGCGCGCGGATACCGCATGTTTGGCTATTTGATGCGGCGGGGGACAAACATTCGACCCTCGATCTTGCTGGCAGGGGGGGCTTCACATTGTTCACGGCGCTGGGTGGAAACGCTTGGGCTGATGCGGCTGCGCAAGTTGCCAAAGATTTAGGCATCACCTTAAACGCGCATGTTATTGGGCCACGGCAGGACTTTGTCGACCATACGGGAGATTGGGCGCGTGCCCGTGAGTTTGGCGACAGCGGATGTATTATCACCCGTCCCGATCAACACGTGTGCTGGCGCAATGATAGTCTTGTTGACGATCCTGTTGCGGAATTGACCCGTGTAATGACATCTATTTTGGCACGCTAGGGGGCTGACATGACCACGACAGAACAAGGCTACTTTACCGAAAAAAACTCCGCAGACGTGGTGATCAGCCGCAATGCCAACGCCAAAGACGAACGTTTGGCACAGATCATGACCGCGATCACCAAGCACCTGCACGCGGCTGTGAAAGAGATCGAACCGACACAGGAAGAGTGGTTTGCAGCGATTCAATTCCTGACGAAAGTCGGGCATACCTGCAACGACTGGCGGCAAGAATTTATTCTGCTCAGCGACAGCCTTGGTGTGTCGATGCTTGTGGATGCGATTAACAATCGCAAACCAACTGGCGCATCAGAATCCACTGTACTGGGGCCGTTTCATGTGCCCAATGCCCCCGAACTTCCGATGGGGTCAGACATTTGTCTCGACCTTAAGGGCGAACCGATGTTAGTGAAAGGCTGTATAATAGACACGGATGGAAGCCCCATCAATGCGGCGAAAATCGACGTCTGGCAAGCCAACGACGAGGGCTTTTATGACGTGCAGCAAAAGGGGCTACAGCCGGATTTCAATCTGCGTGGTGTGTTTCGAACCGGCGCGGATGGAACATATCACTTCAAGGGGGTGAAGCCAAAATTCTACTCAATTCCCCATGATGGACCCGTTGGACAAATGCTAGACAAACTGGGCCGCCATCCGTTTCGTCCCGCACATCTACATTACATCCTCGAGGCAGACGGGTTCGAGACATTGATCACACATATTTTTGACCCCGAAGATCCCTACATCCATTCGGACGCAGTATTCGGGGTCAAAGAAAGCCTGCTGGCCAAGTTTGAGCTGATCGAAGATCCAAAGCAGATCGCAGAAGCTGGTTTTGATCGCCCCTATTACGAAGTGGTCCACGATTTTGTTCTGGCACCCGCGAAATGACCAATCCTTGCATCATATGCGTGGCCATCACGGGAAGCTTGCCACGAAAAGCGAATAACCGGGCAGTTCCGATCACTGTAAGCGAGCAGATCGAGAGTACCCAAGCAGCGTTCGAGGCTGGCGCATCAATTGTCCATGCCCATGTGCGCAATGATGATGAGACTCCGTCCAGCGATCCCGATAAGTTCGCCGCCCTCAAGGACGGTATCGAAAAGCACTGCCCAGGCATGATTATGCAGTTTTCGACCGGAGGCCGCTCGGGAGCAGGCAAAACCCGGGGTGGGATGTTGCCATTGCGCCCAGATATGGCGTCGCTCTCGGTTGGATCTAACAACTTTCCAACACGCGTCTATGAAAACCCGCCCGATCTGGTCGATTGGCTGGCGGCAGAGATGCTTACATACGATGTGAAGCCTGAGGTCGAAGCCTTTGATCTGTCTCACATCCTTAAGGCGTCTGCGATGCATGCAAAAGGTCAGATCAAAGATACGCCTTATGTGCAGTTCGTCATGGGTGTCAAAAATGCGATGCCAGCGGACCGACACGTGTTCGACTTCTATGTTAAAACGGTCAAACGGCTGTTTGGTGAAGATGTCCCTTGGTGCGCGGCGGGGATTGGGGCGAAACAAGAGGTCTTGAACGAATGGTCGGTCTCAGCAGGTGGGCACGCGCGGACCGGCCTAGAAGATAATATCCGCCTTGATAAAGACACCTTAGCGCCGTCAAACGCTGCTTTGGTTGCAAAGCTCTCAACGATTTGCGCAAAGCATGATCGGCCTGTTGCAACGCCATCGCGGGCACGGGCCATCCTTGGGCTCGAAAGACCAAGCGATTGAGATAATTGGGTTGATGATGTTAGCCCTTTGCAGGGCGCGCGTTTTGAATTGGGTGCAAGCGAGCAACGATTAGTCTAGGTCTGCTTTCACAGCCACGCTCAAATCGTCTCTAAGCCCCTAAGAAAGAATGCGTTCCGCACGTTCTGCTTTCATAACTACTTCAAAACGCGACCAGCGGCCGTTCCCATTTATGGCGTCAAAGTCCACTTCGTCCAGCATAGCTGCCGTTCGCTGTGCGTTGCACAAATGTATGCTATGCGGGACAAAACAGACGAAACCTTCCCTTGTTTCAATATCCGCATTCTGTTTAAGAAGATGCAAGCAAGCTAATGTTTCTCTAGAATTGTAATTTGATAAACTTAACTGAAGTAGATTGGTCACAGCTATGCATTTCACAGGGTTGGAGTTAGAGTCCGTCTCGTACCGGCATCAGAATGAGAGCCGATCAACGTGATGAATAGCATCTTGTTTTCTGGCGGAGCGAAACGGCATGTCGCATCTTCGAAGTGGTATTCGGAAATCATCGCAGGTAAATACAATGCGGTGATCTTCGACTGCGATGGCACCCTCGTTGAGAGTGGCGAGGCGCATTTCAAGTCGTTTAGGACAGCTGTGCGTGCTCAGGGATACGATTTGGAACGCGATTGGTACGACCAGCGGAATGGCTTTGATCGCCTGTCGTTGTTATCTGCCTTTTCGGGGGAGATTTCAGGGCCATTGGACATTTCCTTGGCGGCTCAGCAGAGTATTGAAGCGTTTATCAGCGCGACGACTGCGATATCGCCGATTGCCGAAACGGGTAAACTTGTTCGGACCTTAGCCGGAACCTATCCAATGGCCGTTGGAACCAACGCAGAAATCGAAGTGGCAACCGCCTCATTGCTGGCGGTCGGTCTGTCAAATTATTTTACCTCTGTTGTTTCAATTTCAGATGGTTACCCGGCAAAGCCAGCCCCCGATATTTTTTCTACCGCTGCGCAGCGGTTGGGAGTCTCCTCGGCACGGACCTTGGTCTTCGAAGATTCTCCAGAAGGTGTGTCTGCAGCTATCGCTGCTGGGTCGGACGTCGTACAGGTTCTTCATAGCTGACCTTTGTTACTTTGCAGCAACCCTCACTTTGGGCTCTAAACAGCTATTCGCTGCATTTTAGATGAATGATTGCTTTTAGCCGAAGACCTAAAGCTGAACCGCAGCTCTTTGGACCAGGGGCATAAGGTCACGGTCCATGTGCATTTAAACCAAGCTTCTCAGCGCTTGTGGTGTAGATTTATTAGGGGCACATTTCCACTTACGCATGAGCTTCAAGTCAAACCGCGCCAATAGGCTGGACACAGTACCGCACCCGACGTGGCGTTGGCTGGGAAAGATTAACCTCGGACAAGCGCCTCTGCTTCAATTTCAACGCGATAACCCCCAACCAATTTTGCCACAACAACCAGCGTGTTGGCCGGTTTAATCTCGCCAAAGACCTTTCCATGCGCGTTTGAGACAGCCAAGGTATCTGCTTCATCAACCAGGTAGATGCGTGTTCTGATCACGTCCTCAGGTGCCGAGCCTAATGCCGCCAATGTCCCGGTGATTTTATCGAGGATAAATGTGGTTTGGGCGCCTGCATCTTGCGAAGCTACGGCGCGATCTGTGCCTGCAGTTGCGGTGGTACCTGAGATTAATATCCGGTCTCCGATCCGTTGGGCACGGCAGTATCCGGCGATGCCCTCCCATTTTGAGCCGCTTACAACACGGTTCGCGTCGGGCCTATGAGGAACAGGTGTTTTGTCATATGGGAGTGGCATTTGATCAAGATGATCGGTTAAATCCCCAGATGCGGTTAGGAAAGGCGGTTTTCGGTATTCGTCGCCACAGTCGCCGGGAATAGCTGTTATTTGTTCAAACGCCGTACCAAGATGGGCATGATCTTCGGCGTCCAAGGCAAATGCAAATAGCTGGGCGTTATCAGCCACATGCATTTTTTCACCTAAACGTGCGCCAATGATGACGCCAGCAACACCGGGTTGATCAAGCACCCAACGGGTTGCGACATTGGCAATCGAAACACCATGTTTGCCTGCGATTTTGTTCGCAGTGTCCAGAATACCCTGAAATGCATCCCAACCTCCAGCGGTATCAATGAAGCGCTTGTATTTCATCTTTGACCAATCAGCGATCTTGGTTGGTTCTGCGCGATCCAACCACTTTTCGCTTAAGAAGCCGCCGCATAATGTGCCGTAGGCCAGCAGACGTACGGGTGATTCTGCGCATATGTCGGCCAGCGACCCTGACGCGCGGTGATCCAGCAGAGAAAACGACACCTGATTGGTGCGCAGGGGGATACCATCCGCCAATGCCAAGTGCAGATGCGCAGCATCAAAATTGGTGACACCAATTTCGCGGATCAACCCTTCTTTACGCAATGCGGATAGTTCATGAAGGGCATCCAGCCATGCAGGGTGTTGAAAATTCCACCAGTGAAACTGTAGCAGATCAATGCAGTCCACCCCCAATCGGTCAAGGCGATCCTGCACACCAGCGCGCACCACATCCGCGGTCATCGGGCTAGGAGATGGGCACCATTTGGTGAAAGCGATTGGCCGGTTTCCATTCGGTTGAACGCGGCGCAATAAGGCACCAGTGATAATTTCAGCTGACCCATAGTGATCCGCCATATCAAATGTATCAAATCTGGAATCAACATAACGTTGTAGGTTATCGGCACCGATTTCAGGATCAAGCAACCCTTGCTTACGTTCGATATCGGCAACCTGCCAAAGCCCTGTAAGGGCGCGGCTGATGTTTAACCCGGGGGCGATTTCATAGCGGTCTGGGTGATACAAGGTGATTTCTCCGAGTTTACTTAGGTAGGTGACAGTGGGGTATCAATATAGTTTTGCAGAACGGAAAATGATTGTTCTATATCCCCGATCAAGGCTGCTTGCGCAGCGCCACGATCATTTTGTTCCAGCGCATTGATTATCGCACTATGAAATTTGTGTTCTTGGATATGCAGCACGTCACAGTGGTTGATGATCAGATTCAGATACGATCCATATTGCAGCCAAAGAGCCTCAATTATGTGCAACAACACATCAGAGCCGGACATCCGATAAAGTGTGAAATGAAAGTCATAATTCTGAACAAGATCGGGACCGTCTTGCGACAGGTCGCTAGATCGTTCCAAAATCGCTTTCAGTGTGTCGATACCAGCGGCGTCAATATTCGACATCGACTGATCGAGAATAAGGCTCTCAAGCGCTAATCGGGCTAATTTCAAATCCTTCATGCGGCGGGCATCGAAGGCGGGTACTAAAAGTTTCCGGCTGCGGGTGTCAATCAACGCGCCTTCCGCAACCAACCGCCGCACGGCTTCACGTACAGGCGTCATGGAGGTGCCAAGTTGTTCTGCCAATGAGCGCAACGACAAAACATCACCCGGCGCAAAGGCTCCGCGCGTGAAGGCATCATGCAACGACCGATACGCACTGTCGCGCAGGTTTGTTGGATCAATTGCGGCGATCTGCGCGGTTGTCATTTTCGAAATCCCTTCTGCCATCGGGGAAGTGTTACCCGTGGTGGGTCCATTGACAAGACATAGATGTAAAATCTATGATTAAATATCACAGATAACAATTGGGGCTCCAAACTGAGGAATATGCCCATGTCGCAAGAGGCGGGCTTCTGGCTTTATGATCTGCGGGTTGAAACCCGTCTGAACGGCCGCACCCCCGTTTGCCGTCATATTGAAGGGGATTTCTTTCGTGTTCAGGGAGAAAACCTGATTTTTGGCGAGGGTCAAAAGGTCTCGATGTACGCATTGGCTGCAATATTGCCATTACTGCCTGCCAAACAGCGAATTACGGATGAACATGACTGGATGTCGACAGACGCAGAAATTGCTTGTCCCGACCCACATTGCGGCGGGCGGTTCAATATTGTGCGCGAGAAAAAACGATGGTTCTCGCATGCCGAAACCACGGGCCTGCCGGATGCGCGAGATGCCCCGTATTGGCAGAAAGAGGATACTAAGTGAGCGTTGTTGAAACAACAGACCTTCGCCCTGGTCACAGCATTTCGCGTGTAATCAAAGGTGGCTGGCAACTGGCTGGGGATCATGGGTCTGTTGATCGCAGTGCAGCGATTTTGGATATGGAAGCCTTTGTCGATGCGGGCATCACGACCTTTGACTGCGCAGACATCTATACGGGCGTCGAAGAGATGATTGGCGAGTTTATTGCCGATTTACGTCGTCGTCGAGGTGCCGAAATGGCCAATCGAGTGATGGTCCATACCAAACTGGTGCCCGACCTGACCCGTCTTGCCGATCTTCATGCTGATGAAGTCGAAGCAATCATTGATCGATCTCTCAAGCGCTTGCAGATTGAACAGTTGGATTTGGTACAATTCTATTGGTGGGATTTGACTCTTGGTAACGCAGTTGAGGGATTGGATGTTCTTATGGAATGCCAAAAGAAAGGCAAAATCGGCAACCTTGGTGTCACAAATTGGGACCTGGAACAGACAGCCCTATTTATCGACGCAGGTTTCGATATTTCCTCAACCCAAGTGCAATATTCTGTGCTGGATTGCCGCCCGACATATGGGTTAACCGATTGGGCCAAGCAACACGATATACAGCTTTTATGTTATGGCACACTGGCGGGTGGGTTTTTGACAGACAAATGGCTGGGGCAACCTGACCCGGGCTTTTCTTTCGAAAACCGTAGCTTGGTCAAATACCGTCTGATCATCGATGAGTTTGGTGCATGGGAACAGTTTCAGGCTTTACTGACCTTACTCAAAGCGATTGGGGATAAACATGGCGTATCTCTCAGTTCAGTCGCCACGCGCTGGGTGCTAGATCAGCCACAAGTCGCTGCCGGGATTGTCGGTGCTCGGTATGCCAGCCACTTGCCAAAAATGCTTGAGACGTTTGAATTCAACTTAGACAGAGAGGACCATAGCAAGATCGACGCTTTGCAACAGTTGTCGAACGGCCCTGCTGGAAAGGTCTTTGGATTAGAAGCGAATCGGACCTCGCGGCACGGAAGTATTATGAAGTACAATCTGAATACGCGGCCTCAAGATCAGGTTTTGGGGCGGTGATGACGGACGCGATACTGTCTACGAACGGATTAATTTATAACTTTGGGGCATTTCGGGCCGTTGATGATGTTTCTGTTTCGATCAAGAAGGGGTCGCTCACTGGATTAATCGGGCCAAACGGGGCGGGAAAATCCACTTTTTTTAACGCTATTACCGGTAATCTTACACCCATATCTGGCACTGTCGCACTGGACGGCAAGGACATCACAGGGCAATCACCAGAACGGCTGTTTGTGGGTGGTATGGGGCGGACTTTTCAAATCCCACGTCCTTTCTCGCGGATGACGGTACTTGAGAACGTAATGCTGGCCCCTTTGGCACAAATTGGCGAAACGCTGCTTGGTCCGTTTCTGTCGCGCAAGGCCGTTCAGGCGCAAGAACGCGCACTCCATGAGCGCGCGATGGAAATACTTGAATTTATGACGCTTATGCCGCTCGCGGATCATCCGGCTGGTAAGATTTCTGGCGGGCAGATGAAGCTATTGGAGCTGGCACGGGTGTTGATGGGCGATCCGAAGGTGATCTTGCTGGATGAACCTGCCGCGGGTGTGAACCCCAAACTGACAGGCACTTTGATCGAAAAGATAGAGGAATTAAATGCGCAGAACAAAACATTTGTAATCATTGAGCACAACATGGATTTTATCATGCGCCATTGTAATCCTATAATCGCTTTGGCCGAAGGACGCGTGGTGTTTGAAGGTAACGCAGTGGAAGCACAACAAAGCCTGATCCTACGTGACTCTTATTTAGGTGCGACGGCTAATGTCTGATATTGCGCTGAATATGCAGAGCGTCACGGCGGGATACGTGCCTAATTTACCGATCCTGCATGATGTGTCCATACAATTGGTACGCGGTACGGTCACGGTAATTATCGGACCAAACGGTGCCGGAAAATCCACCCTAGTCCAAGCAGTTGCGGGGCTTTTGACAGTCTCTAGCGGGACAATTTTGCAAGGTATAGACGACATCACTAACATAAGGCCTGACCAAATGGCGGCGCATGGCATTGCCTATGTGCCGCAGTCTGACAACATCTTTCGCAGTCTGACCATCTTGCAAAACCTAGACCTGGCGTTGCGCCGCGAAAAAGTTGATAAAGCTGCGCGTCGTACAGAATTGTTGATGCAGTTTCCTGTTCTAGCCGACAAACTGACCGAGAAGGCTGGCGCATTGTCAGGTGGGCAACGTCAATTTCTCGCTATTGCCATGGCCCTTGCGACGCGTCCGCAGTTGATTTTGATGGACGAGCCTTCTGCCGGACTGGCCCCTAAAGCGGCTGAGGAGGTGCTCGAAATGGTACGCGCCTTGACGGAAACGGGAGCCACCATTCTGCTGGTCGAACAGAACGTCAATCAAGCGCTACGGGTGGCGGACCAATGCTATATCCTCGCTGAAGGGCGCAACCAGATTGATGGTAAAGCGACTGATCTGCTAGGCAATTCTGTTGTCGCTGACATCTACCTTGGTGGCAAACGCATGAGGGCAGGGGCATGATCCAGCATTTGCTAGATGGTATACTTGTCGGCGCTGTGCTTTCGCTTGGCGCAGCAGGGTTAACGATGGTCATGCATATGCTACGGTTCGCCAATTTCAGCCATGCCGAGCTGTTGTCGATCGGGGCCTATTCTGCTCTGGTGTTTGATGCGTTGTTCAAAGGTATCTTACCTGTGTTGGCCGCCCAAATTGGGCTGCTCTCTATGACTGGGACACTGGCGCTTTCTATGGTGTTCTCTATGGTTACCACGGGTATAAGTGCGGTAATTTTCGACAAACTTATTTTTCGGCGTGTGCGCGAAAAAGGCGAAGAACTGTCGATGGTTTTTGCCTCCTTTGGGCTGGCGCTGATCATCCGTAATGCCATAAGTTTAATCTTTGGTTTGCAAACCAAACTCTATAGTCAGGACATTGTTTTTGCAACTGTCCTCAGTCGCGAACCTTTGGTCTTAGTGAAGCCGGATCAACTGGCAACGCTGGGCATCACGCTAGCGATCATCCTGCTCCTGCACTTTATTTTGTCGCGCACGACATTTGGGTATGCCTTGCGGGCGGTAGCAGAAAACCAGTCTCTGGCGCAGGTCAACGGGATAAACCTGCAAAGGATGATTGTGGTTGTTTGGATGCTTGGCGGCGGCTTGGCGGCCCTCGCAGGTGTGTTCTATGGTTTGAACAATCAGATCACGCCGGTGATTGGTCGCGATCTGGTATTGCCGATATTTGCTGCCACAATTGTGGGTGGTATCGGATCAATTTATGGCGCGTTGTTGGGTGGCTTTGTAGTGGGGATCGCGGCCAATCTTGCGGTGATGGTGCTACCCTCGGGCTACAGTCCTTCGATACCTTTCCTGATCATCATTGCCGTTCTGTTAATTCGGCCAAACGGGATGTTTGGAATGGAACGCACTTGATTGGCATTGTCTCATATTTAGTTTTTTTAGCCACCGTGGCATCGATCCTTGCGATTGCGGTGCTAGGGTTGAACCTGCAATGGGGCAATACAGGCCTGTTCAACGGTGGTGTGGCAGCGTTTTTCGGGGCTGGTGCCTATGGCACACTGATCCTTGGTGGTGGGCCACAAGACGGCCAGCTTGGTGGATTTGGTCTGTTCTACCCCTTGGCGCTTTTGGGGGGGATGGCAACCGCAGGACTGCTGGCATGGGGCGTTGGAATTCTGACACTGCGGTTGCGCCATGATTATCTGGCGATCTCTACCTTCGGTATCGCGGTCGCATTTGAAAACCTAATGCGTAATGCGCAATGGTTGGGTGGTGGCGCACAAGGGTTGCACGGGTTTGAACGCCCATTGCACGCGGCGTTGGGAGATGGATTTCTCTACAATATTCTATTTTTGTTGTGCGTTCTCGTTATATTGGTTCTGACTTACCGATTTCTTGAAACCCTTGTCGCGTCCCCGTTTGGTCGCCAGCTACGCGCCATCCGCGAGGATGAAACCGCGGCGCGTTCACTGGGAAAAGTCCCTACTCGCATTCGGTTGACTGCTTTCGTGACCGGCTGCGTTATCTTGGGTCTTGCGGGTGGGCTTTATGGCACATTTTATGCCTTTGTCAGCCCACAAGACATCCTACCAACCCTGACTTTCCAGATTTGGGCGATGTTGATTGTCGGAGGCGCAGGCAATAACAAAGGTGCCGTTCTTGGTGCCTTCCTTATCTGGGGAGCTTGGACGGCCAGCGGGTGGGCTCTTTCACGTTTCGCGCCAATTGAGGCGCAACTTTATACCGGTTCTATTCAGTACATTCTGATTGGTCTGGTCATAGTCGGCATGCTGCTGTGGAGGCCGCAAGGCCTGTTGCCAGAGCGGTTGGTCGTTTCACAAACGGGTCACACGAAGACCTAGGATAATTCAATGGGAGTACTGAATATGAAAAGATGTAATCGGATATTGGTCTCGACGTTAGGTGTCGCTATGGGGCTTGCCGTAAGTGGGGGCGCTGTTGCAGCCCAAGATTGCACCACAAAAATTGGTGCGGTGCTGCCGACTTCAGTAGATTGGGGACGGCCCATTGCAGAAACTGCGCAGTTTGTTGTGGATCAAGTGAACGAGGCCGGTGGTGTTGCGGGGTGCAATGTTGAAATGGTCTTACGCGACAGTCAGGTTGATCCAAAAATAGGTGTCGATGCAGCTAAGGCTTTGGTTGACTTGGACGGGGTGCAGGTGTTGCTCGGTGCGGTGTCTTCCGGTGTTTCAATGCCGATCCTGACATCGGTTACAGTGCCCGGCAATGTGCTGCAAATGTCGTGCTGTTCGTCTTCTACTGCCTTCACCAAACTGGCTGAAGAAGGCAAAACCAAGCAGTTGTTTTTCCGCACTTTTGCAACAACGGGTGTGCAGGCTGCTGTTGGCGCAAAAGTAGCCAAGGATAGGGGCTATAAGTCTGTCGCGATCCTCTATAAAAACGATGATTGGGGACAGGATCTGCAAAACCTGATTTCCAAAGACTTCAAAGCACTAGGAATTATTGTCACATCTGCAACCGCCATCAACGATGGCCAGCCATCTTATCGCGCTGAGGTCACAAGCGCATTGTCGGGCAATCCAGATGCGCTTTATCTTGGGCTTTATCCAAATGAGGGTACGGCAGCAGTGCGCGAGTGGCTGTCACTTGGTGGTACGCAGAATATGATCGTGGCAAATTCGCTTAAGTCAGATGAATTCCGCGACAACGTCGGTCTACAATACCTTGGAAAGACCTTTGGCACTGACACAGCATCGCCCCGTGTGGCAAGCGCAGACAGTTTTGTGGCAGCATATGAAGCGAAATTTGGTAGTGCACCCAATGGTCCGGGTCTTGCCAACAGCTATGATGCGACGATGATTGCGCTTCTTGCGATGGAAGCCGCAGGCAAAGATGCAACGGGTGACCAGATTGCAACCCAAGTGGCGCGGGTCACTGATCCGGCAGGCACGCCCGTAACTGCGGATTCAGCAGGGTTTTCTACCGCGCGCGATGTTTTGGCGAGTGGTAGTAACGTCATGTATCAAGGTGCAACCGGTAATGTGCGCTTTGATGAAAACGGCGACGTATCAGCACCAGCAGTTGTCTGGAAGTTCGTAGAAGGAAGCGTCGAAGAAGTTGAGTACATGTCCCTTACGGATGTTGATGATTTCATTGCCTCGCTGAAGTAAGGCCTTAGGACTATTTGTTGGGCTCAGCCAAAATGGTTGGGCCCGTTAGACACTGTCAGAATAAACCACCTTGCTGAGGTGAACCTCGGCAATTAGCGATGCGATTATGCCTAATCAAGTTTCATTCCGCCACTTCAAAACCAGCCTTAAAACCTTAACACCTATTTATTGAGAAACTGCTGATGCCTAAGCTCGCCGGACTACGAGCACCTGCCCTTAGGCACCACCTCCAGGAGGCCAATGGATATTCATAAAGCCGCTAGGGAACTAAGTGCACTCAGCTTCGACACTGGCCAATTTCAATCGGATCTTGCGGACATGGTAGTTGTCCCAAGTGAGAGCCAAGATGCTGCAGCGTCGGAACATCTGCAAAACTATGTTGATCGCTGTATCGTGCCACGACTCACGCAGATGGGTTTTGCATGTGAATTTCTTGAAAACCTGAAACCGGAGGGGGCCCCGTTTTTACTGGCCGAACGCATCGAGGCTGCAGACCTACCTACCGTTCTAAGTTACGGTCATGGTGATGTCGTCAGTGGGCACTCTGACCAATGGGCCAAGGGGCTGTCACCCTTCACTCTAGTTGATAAAGATGACAGGTTTTACGGACGCGGCAGTGCTGACAACAAGGGGCAGCACTTGATAAACCTTATGGCTTTGTCGTCGCTTCTAAAAGTGCAAGGCAAGCTCGGCTTTAACTTTAAACTTTTGTTCGAGATGGGTGAAGAAATCGGCTCGCCTGGCTTGAAAGAGATCTGCCAAACCCACAAAATCCGATTGTCAGCTGATGTGTTTATCGCGTCTGATGGCCCACGCATCTCACCGGACACGCCCACGATCTTTACAGGTACGCGCGGCGGTATCAATTTTGATCTGGTCGTGAACCTACGGGACGGCGCGCATCATTCTGGCAATTTCGGTGGCCTTTTAGCGGACCCGGCACAAATTTTGGCTCATGCGTTGGCCGTGATTACGGACGTTCGCGGACAAATTAAAGTGCCCGAGTGGCGTCCAGATAGTTTGAAACCCGAGATCAGGGCTGTCTTGGCTGCTCTGCAGCCCATTGATGCAGGTTTTCCGCTGGATGCGGAGTGGGGCGAAGTGTCTCTAACAATGGCTGAACGCGTATTCGGTTGGAATAGTTTTGCTGTGCTGGCAATGAAATCAGGAAACCCCACGGCCCCAGTTAATGCAATTTCAGGGTACGCCAAGGCAAGCTGCCAATTGCGATTTGTGGTAGGAACTGATCCTGGCGACATCGTCCCAGCGCTGCGCCGGCATTTGGACATCCACGGTTTTTCACAAGTCGAAGTTGTGCAAGCCGAAGGTAATTCTTTTCCGGCCACGCGGCTTGAATTGAACCACCCTTGGCTGTCGTTCGTCATAGCCTCTATAGAGAAAACTTATGGAGCCACCCCTGATCTTTTACCCAACTTGGGCGGATCACTTCCCAATGATTGTTTTGCCGAAGTGCTTGGATTGCCCACAATATGGATTCCTCATTCCTACGCAGGATGTTGCCAACACGCGCCAAACGAGCACATGTTGAAACCGCTCGCGCGTCAAGCTTTACTGTGCATGACAGGCCTGTTTGCTGATATTGCACTTGCGGGAGCCAAGTTCGAGTTAATTGAAGAATCCAAATAAGAAATGATGCGACCTTGGCTGCTCGCGAGAGAACCACGTAAGGTAATCGTTAATACAAACTGGGAGGACACTGTCAGGTAAACTTGCGTGAAGTGTGCAGGGCTAATGTGTAACTTCGTAAAATGATCAAAGCCTATTATCAGCTTAGCCGTTTTTTAATGCATCCCCCAGCATTTGGAAGAATGGGCTCTCAGCTGCCATTCGCTGCATGATCATCTAACGACTACTACGCGGACAAAACCGACCTTTGCGAACGTTGCCTTCGCTGACTTAGAAACCTCTCGCGGGCGCGGCACGCTTTTTTTTTGTATCACAGAGGATTCCTCTATTGCGGTCATTCATCGGCGCGAGATTCGGCAAGACTCAATTCGCGCTTTTTAAACTTACACCGGACATTGGCCACGCTTGACATAGCTGCAATGTAAATCCTTGATAGCGGTCCGTTGGACATCTTACAAAATCTAGGCAGGAGCATTTCTATTTGCCAACAACTGAGGACCGTTTTGTCAAAACTCAAGGAACCCAGCATCGAATGGAATTCGCTGGCTGTAGCCATTTATATCCATTATGTTCAGGCGATTGTCCATTTGGGAAATCGTGGCAACAGGAGTTTCTGTAGGCCAAGGCACCACACCAATAACGTGCTTAACATCTACAATTTGACCAAGGGAAATAACTCCCGGGGCGGTCAAGTCACTCTCGTTTGACAGGCCAAGCATTTGACTTGCTGCGCCCTCTTCGACGCCAAGGCAATCTTGATGGCGGCCCGACCAAGGCGGGTAGTCGCGACCTCCGTGCGAATGCCACAGCATTGTCATTGGCAAGTGACGTGAGTTACGCAAAGACAAGAACAGATCACCCTGTCCGATTCGAGACACCGCCGTCCAGCCAAGCGTCTGGCCGTCCGCTTCGAGTCCCATAACAAAATCCTCATGTTTTGGGGCCCATGGAAAAGTAGTCAAATCAATGATCGCGTTATCTCCGGGAAAAGTTTCAGCTTGGCCCTTCGCCGGATACCTCAGCGCAGAACGGCCGTGCACTGGGTCTGGCTCCAATGCGGAAGCCGGCGTTTCCCACCAGCGTTTGGGCGATGTTCGGATATGACCACCGTTAGGAAGTGAAACGTTGGCGTGGTTGGCAACAGAAACTGTTCCTGCGCCACCTTCAAACCTATGACATTGATAGACGAACGGATGCCCGTCGCGAAGTGAGAGTGTCTTGGTCAATTGGGCACCAAAAATGCGCCGTTGCAAAGTCGCTGTGATCGTCGCTGCCTCAGCCCGCGCATCCCATGCAGAATTGGGCGGCCAGCCGTGATTTGGCGATGCCCCCTCTCTCGCCGCAAATGGAGCGCAGAAAAAATCTCCGCCAAGCCGCGCGAGATGTGGATCGGCCCCTGCGGGCATCTCCTCTTGGTCAACCCAAGGTGCGCAATGCAGGGGCGCGATGCCTCTCACTTCAAATCTTTCGATAATACCCAGAGTCGGATCGAAATCGAGCGTAATCCCTGTTGCCGCAATCCTCATTCGCTGTCATCCATGCTCGGCACATCTTTGTGCAGCCATTCCTGATAGGGCTTGGCAGACGCCGGCAATTCCTTGACCAAGAAATACCCTGGCTCGTCCCGTTGGCGCATCACTGCGCCGAAAAGCTCTTTATAAGCATCGGCAATGGATTTGTTGGGTGCGGGAAGGTCATCCTTGATCGCATCATGGAGGTCGGGAAGCGCGTGATAGGGAACCATCGGGAACATGTGATGTTCCACGTGGTAATTCATGTTCCAGTAGATCCAACGGCTGATCGGGTTCATGTAAACCGTGCGAGAATTCAGGCGATGGTCCACGACATCCTCGCTCAGCCCGCCGTGCTGCAACAGTCCCGTCATCACAAAGTGCCAACAGCCATAGATGCGTGGCCCGCCAATCAAAAGCAAAGGAACCAGCGCAGCCCAGCCGATGCCTGCCACCAACATTAGCAAGACCGCCACCAAAACGACAAAATAAATGGCCAGATGTACCCGCGCCGAGAAAATAGCAATGCCCGCTTCGCTGTGGGGCAAATACTCCCACTCGTCATCGCTGAAGCGGCCAATGGCATTGCGGGCAAGGTTCCTTATGCTGTCAAAGGTGTCCACAAGTCCGGTAAACGCCAGTGCTTTAAGCACCAGACCTACGGGCTGCATCCATGCAATCTCGGGGTCGCGCCCCACGATCAAAGTATCGGTGTGGTGGCGCACATGGCTCCATTTCCAAAGTACGGGGTTGCGCATGATCTGGAATGACGCAATCTGGTAGATCACCTTGTTCATCCAGCGGGTTTTGAATGCCGTGCCATGACCGCATTCGTGCCAACGCGCATCACAGGCCGACCCATAGACCACGCCATAGGCAATCCAGAATGGCCATGCGACCCAACTGCCCCAGAAATAAATTCCGTTCGCCGCGAGGATGAAATGTAGAGCAATCCAAATGGCCGTATCGCGCAACGCGGGCGCGTCCTTTTTCTGGATGAGCGACTTGAACTTTTCCCGCGACAGGTCGCTATGATACCATTTGATCGTGGCCAACCCCGCCGCGATGCCCCGCTCGGTATCGGGTCCGGTCAAAGAGTAATCGCGTGGCTGATGCGCAGAATAGGTAAGATCTATAGAAGTTCTCATTAGAGCTCCGATGGAAGGGCCTCCGAAGGTTATCAGATTGCAAGACCAGAACAAGCAACCAGTACATCAGATTACATCAGCGACTTGATTATCTAAAGAAATATGGTCTGATGCGACCATGACCCGCGCAACGATTAAGGATATTGCAGCCCAATCCGGGCTTTCGACTTCGACGGTTGACCGTACGCTCAATGGTCGTGCAGGTGTTAGCGCCCTAAACCGTTATCGCGTGATGCAAGCCGCGCAGCGGTTGGGCTACCCTGCCTTGCTTGGGACTATGCCGATGCCTTCACGCCCCGTTCGGATTGCCCTCCTAACGCCGCATCTGGATCGCGCATTCATTACGCTGGTTGCTGAAACGATCAGCACGCAGGCCGCTAAAAACCCGCTGGTGTCATCGTGCCGAATTATCCCCATCCGAAGCTTGTCATCCGAAGATCTGCAACACGCCGTAGACGCTTTAGCTGATGTCGAGGCTGTCGCGGTCATTGCCAAAGACACACCCCAGAATCGAGAGACAATTAACGGTCTCGTAGGAGCTGGGGTACAAGTTGTTACATTGGCAACTGATCTTAAGGGAACAACTCGGGCGTTTTATGTGGGTGTGGACAATCATGCAGCGGGCCGCACGGCGGGTCGAATTACTAGCCTTTTGGCGGCTGGGAAATCTGGTCCAGTGGCTGTCTACGCGGGCAGTCGCGCCTTTCTGGGCCATAAACAAAGGGAAGACGGATTTGTAAACCATCTGAAGGCACATCCCGACCTTTTAGTCTTGCCCACGGTAGAAACACAAGAAGACTCAACAGCTATGCAGTCTGCTGTCACTTCCCAATTGCGCCGGACGCCGAACCTTGCCGCGATCTATTGTGTCGGTGCCGGGCGGCGCGGGATCATTGAAGCGTTGAACGGTCTGCGGGATCGACCTGTGGTGGTGATGCATGATCTGACAGATATATCCCGCCATTGGATGGAAACCGGAAAAATTGATGCGATCATCGACCAGAACGCACAGCTTGTCGGGGAACAGGCTGTGCAATACATGCTCGGAGCGATTGCGGGCTCGCGCGCGGCACCTGGGCTAAAACAGGTCAATCCAAGGCTCATATTACTCGAAAATCTACCAAAAAGGAACGCACCATGAGTTCGCTTGAAGGAAAAGTCATTCTTGTGACCGGCGCAGCGCGGGGAATTGGTGCCGCGATTGCAGAGAACCTGTCGTATTCCGCCGAAGCGCTGGTACAGACCGACCTTGCCGACATGTGTGCCGATCTCTCCTGTCCGGTCGAAACGATCCGCGCCGACTTGTCCGACCCAAACGCTTCTCCACGGATCATAGCTGCAGCGCTAGAACGTTTTGGAAGAATCGATGGTCTAGTGAATGCGGCGGGGCTTACAACTCGGGGCAGTTTTCTTGCCCCCGATCCTTCGCTATTTGACCACCTGTTCGCAGTCAACGCGCGGGCGCCTTATCAACTCATGTCAGGGGCTATTACCGATATGCGCGGGCGGTCTGCTCCAGGCAGCATCGTGAACATACAAAGTATCAACGCGCACTGCGGCGCCAGTGATCTGGCAATCTATGCCGCCAGCAAAGGTGCGTTGCAAACACTCACAAAGAACGCCGCTCAAGCCCATATGACAGACCATATTCGCGTGAACGGCATTAATCTGGGTTGGGCGGATACGGAAACTGAACGTCACTTACATGACGTAACGCTTGGAAAAGGTACTGGTTGGCTAACTAAACAAGGGTTAGATTTACCCTTGGGGCGCCTTATCAGTGCAGACGATGCGGCACGGCTTACGGCCTATTTACTATCAGACGCTTCAGCGCCGTTAACCGGCGCGGCGATTGACCTTGAACAAAAAATCGTCGGCGCACCCTAGGTCGGCACTGGGCCCGTGGTTCCTCGTTCTACCAGTGTGACGGGGATTACCTCGCCCTTCGCTTCATTCCCGCCGAGCCGCGCCACAAGGAGCTCTGCCGCGCGTCGCCCAAGCAAGCGCCGTTCTTGTCGGATCGTTGTCAAAGCAGGATAATAGAATGCGGCCATCTCAATATCATCGAACCCAATTACCGACACATCCTGCGGGACACTCAGCCCGCTTTCGCGTAACCCTGTAATCATTCCTATAGCGGCTGTATCAGACGAACAAAACACTGCGGAGGGACGTGGATCAGTGCAAAGCAAACTGCGGGCTGCCTCCCTACCCGATTGAATCGAGAAGTCACCCGGGAAAATGATAGGAGGTTTCAGACCAAACCTGGAGCACTCTTCTTCCAGCCCGCGCTTACGCGACAGGGTTAGCACATTGCAAGGCGGCCCCTCGACATACGCGATCCGGCGGTGCCCAAGCGCGTGTAAATGCTGAACAGCCAGCCGTGCACCGTTTGCGTTGTCCACAACAATGGCGGGAAAATTCTCTCCCTCGACCCATTCGCACAGGAACACGATGCGCTTATCGACGCCACGTGCTTTGCATTGATCCAGCGCATCTCGTGACAAAGACCCATCCAAAGATATCGCGCCGTCGATGCGCCCGTCACGAAAATAGTTCGCCAAGGCATCATCAACCAGCGGATTATCCTCCGTATCGGTCAAAAGTAGAGCATAGTCAGTGCCATGGAACCCTTCGGCCAATCCTGCAAGAATCTCGGAGTTAAACGGTTTGCCAATGTTGTGCACCATCGCCAACACCGCCCCAGCCCGCTGCATCCGCAGGTTTTGCGCAGCCCGATTAAGGCGAAATCCAGTATCACGGACGGCATCCTCCACCGCTTTGCGAGTCGCATCGGAAACACGTTCGGGGCGCGACAACGCACGGCTGACCGTCGCGGTGGACACGCGGGCGGCGCGGGCAACATCCTGAATGGTGGCGGGTTTTTTAATCGGCTTGCTCCGCTGAACAGTGAAATCGTCACTTGACTCGAATCGGGTTTGGCGTCCAGCTTGCAATCGATTACATTATTAAGCAACGTCTATAATTTAAAATGTAATCGATTGCATTGCTCTGTAAAGGAGCATCGGAGGGAGATGAGTGAACAACGCCAAGTTCCACAAAAATGCTCAATTAACCTATGATTTCGCGGGTACATCCGTGATCGTCATCGGAGCAAGCCGTGGTGGCATTGGGACTTCAATTGCCGATACCTTTGCTGCGTCGGGTGCCGATGTGACGATTACCGGCGTTGAAGCTAAAGCTTTGGGCACTTCCCTGACTTACTTTCAGCTCGACATCACCGATACCGTTGCTGTTCGCGCCTTTGCGCACCATCGAGAGTGCGATGTTTTGGTCAATTGCGCAGCCATCACCAAACGCGGTGAAGAACATGCGCCGGACTTCTTCTCCCATGTTCTAGACGTCAACCTCACAGGATCATTTCGCTGTGCAGCAGCGCTTCACGATGCGATGAAAAACGGAGGGCGCGTGATTAATGTGGCGTCCATGTATGCGCGGTTCGGATCACCGCGAAACCCGGCCTATGGCGCGTCCAAGGCAGGAATTGAACAACTTACCAAGTCGCTCGCAATCGCTTGGGCGCCCGATGGTATTCGCGTCAATGCAGTCGCCCCAGGCTTCATCATCACTGAACAAAGTGCTCGAGCGCGCGAAGATACAGCATTCACCGCCGCAATTGAAGCTCGGACACCATTGAAGCGGTGGGGCCAGCCCAAGGATATCGCAGGAGCCGTTTTGTTCCTTGCCTCCGATCAAAGCGCATTCATGACAGGGGCAACTGTCCCCGTTGATGGGGGATATAGCGTTGTCTGATATCTCAAGTATTAACGCAGCAATCCTCGGCACGGGTTTTATTGGGGGCGTTCATGCTCAGATGTTGCGCCGCGCTGGCGTGCAGGTGTGCGGGATGCTTGGTTCATCGCCTGAACGGGGCATTGCGGGCGCCGCAACCCACGGCGTGCCCCATGCCTATAATTCTCTAGACGATGTCTTGGCCGATGATGCGGTGGATGTCGTTCACGTCACCACACCCAACCATGCCCATTTTGAGCAGGTAAAAGCCATTCTAGCCGCTGGAAAACACGTAATATGTGAAAAACCATTGGCGATGACCTCCTCGCAAAGTGCAGAAATGGTCCGGCTTGCGGAGCGCTCCGGCAAGATTTGCGCGGTCTGCTACAACATCCGCTTCTATCCGCTGAATCAACAGGCCCACGGGATGGTGCAGGCCGGCGATCTTGGTACGCCAAGATTTATTACGGGACATTATCATCAGGATTGGTTGGCAGAGACGACAGATTGGAATTGGCGGCTTGAGGCCGACAAAGGCGGTGCCTTGCGCAGCGTCGGTGACATCGGAACCCATTGGGTAGATCTAACAAGTTTTGTGACAGGATTAAAGCCGGAGGCCGTAATGGCTGAGCTGATCACTTTCCTTCCTGAACGCCAAAAACCCATCCACTCTGTTGAAACCTTCTCAACCGCGCAGGGCGGCACTGAACCCGTTGCCATTGATACCGATGATGCCTCAATGATCCTGATCCGCTACCGCGATGGCGCGCGCGGCATGATGTCCACCAGCCAGATCAACCGTGGGCGCAAAAACTCTCTGATTTGGGACGTGGCTGGATCAAAGAAATCTATCGCATGGGACAGCGAAACGCCAGATCATTTGTTCGTCGGGCACCGTGAGACAGCCAATGAAACCCTGATGCGAGACTTCACTCTTATGAACCCGGCAGGAAAAGCCGCCGCCATCCTGCCCCCAGGTCATGTCGAGGGGTTTGGCGACAGCTTTTTCGCGTTTTTCAACGCCGTCTATGCCGACATTGCTAACGGCATACGCAGCGAAAGTGCTACTTGGGCGACTTTCGCAGACGGCCATGATGAAATGCTATTTTGCGACGCCGTGCTACGTTCCGCCAAGGAAGATCGCTGGGTCACACTTAAAGAAATAGAAGGGAACCACTAATGAAACTAGGCCTACTGACCGCCCCCTTCGAAGATACGCCTTTGAATGACGTAGCTGACTGGGCTGGACAAAACGGATTCTCAGCGTTTGAAGTAGCTTGTTGGCCGGCCTCTGGCAGCGAGAAGCGCCGCTATGCAGGAACATCCCACATCAATGTGGATGGATTGACCAAAACCCTTGGCGACGACATCAAAGGCGGCCTGGCCGAACGGGGAATCGAGATCAGTGGCCTAGGCTATTACCCCAACCCACTGCACGCCGACGCGGATCACCGCGACGAGGTAAACGGCCACCTGAAAAAGGTCATAACAGCGGCGGGCACAATGGGCATTAGTGTGGTCAACACTTTCCTAGGAGGCGACCGTGCGCTCAATGTCGATGAAAACTGGGCCCGCGCGCAGGATCTCTTTGCTCCCATCGTCAATCACGCCAAGGACGTTGGCGTGACCCTTTGCTTTGAAAACTGCCCAATGATCTTTTCCAACGATGAATGGCCCGGCGGCCACAACATCGCCTATTCCCCGAAAATTTGGCGCCGCATTTTTGAAGAATGGGACGAAGATGTGGGGATGAACTTTGATCCGTCCCACCTAATCTGGCAGTTTATTGACCAGACGCGGTTCATCAACGAATTTGGCCCGCGTATGGCCCATGTTCACGCCAAAGACGTTATGATTGATAGTGACGGACTTTATGAAAATGGCACCATGTCCGTGGGCATGGGCTGGCAGATCCCGCGTTTGTGCGGGCTCGGTGATGTAGACTGGCATTCGTTCTTTTCTGCGCTCTATCGCGCAGGTTACGACGGGCCGATCATCATCGAACACGAAGACCGCCTGTTTGAGGGCGCAGATGAAAAGATAAAGCGCGGCTTCGCGCTGGCCCGAGACGTCCTGAAGCCATTCATAAAATAAACCTAAGAGGAGGAAGACCATGAAGAAACTTTTTGCAACCACAGCAGCATTTGCTTTGACGGTATCCAGCGCATTCGCAGGTGGCCACGCATCATACACGATTGGAGTGTCCAACACCGTGCAAGGCAACGGCTGGCGTGAACAGATGATCTGCGCGATGCGTGCGCAGGCGCTTGTCGAACCCCATGTCACTAATATCATCGTGGCCCACCGCAATACCGATAGCGCAGGCCAGCTTGAAGACATAAACAACCTGATCGAGGCGGGTGTCGATGCAATCGTACTGAACCCGTCCAACCCCGATGCCCTGAATTCTGCGCTGGATGCAGCAATGGCACAGGATATCGTTGTAGTAGCCGTTGATGCGGGCGTAACGGCCGAAGGTGCCTATGTCTTGTCCAACAATCAGGAAGAATACGCCTATCTTGGGGCCAAGTGGCTTTTCAAACAGGTCGGCGGCTCCGGCGATATTGTTTACATGCGCGGCATTGCCGGCGTGTCTGCAGACACCGATCGTGACAACGGGTTCAAACGTGCGATGGAAGAATTCCCTAACATTAACGTCGTGCACGAGGTCTTCACCGGTTGGCAGCAGGACCAAGGTAAGCAACAGATGTTTGATTTCCTTGCCACCAGCATTCCGTTTGATGGAGTCTGGACATCCGGCATCGACAACGTGATCGTTGACGCTTTCGTCGAATCCGGCGCACCACTGGTGCCGATCGTCGGCGCAGACAACGCCGGTTTCGTCAGTATGCTGGCAAGTGTCGACGGCCTCTCTGGTGCCGCCGTGACCAACCCTGGTTCAGTCGGTGGTGCAGGCATAGCGCTTGCCGTCGATATTCTGGATGGAAACCCGCCCGAGAATCAAACCGTTCTTGTTGATCCCGTCCTTTGGGAAAACACCACGGATGCGGGGCGCGCGACGATTGCAGGCGCTCAGAACCCAGACCTTGATCCTGAATGGCCCGTTTCGGTCAGCATCCCCGGTTTCACCGACTATTCGATGGATCAGATTATCGCCTGCAAAGGCCCGTCCGAGGGATAAGGCGACTGCAATTGTTGCCCTCCGGTCAATGCGTCGGGGGGCATACACTCTTTTCAGATTGGACAGCCATGTCTGACATCCCCCTTCTTGATGCATCTGGCGTTGCCAAAAATTTCGGTGCGGTCAAGGCGCTGACTGACGCAAAACTGACGCTGTCCAAAGGGCAAGTAATCGCTCTAATGGGAGCCAATGGTGCAGGTAAGTCCACCTTTGTCAAAATCCTTACCGGTGCCTTGAAACCGACGGCCGGTCGGGTTCTTATCCGCGGGCAAGAGGCCCGCGTTGGCTCTCCTGCGGAGGCGCAGCGCTCAGGTCTTGTGCCTGTCTATCAGGAACCTTCGCTCATTCCCGATCTGAATGTAGCTGACAATCTCACGCTTGGTAATACGCCCGTACAGGCCTTTCGCAATTGGGTCGAGGAGTTGGGGATAGAAAGCCTGAAACTGACTGACATGATCTCCGATCTGCCCCTCGCGACACTGCGCATCCTTGATCTAGCCCGCGCCTTAGCTGCACAGCCGGATGTGCTTCTTTTGGATGAAATGACAGCCGCTCTACCCACTGACCTGGTCGACAATGTATTGAAAACTGTTCGAAAACAGGCAGATGCAGGAATGGGCGTCATCTACATCTCGCACCGCTTTACCGAAATTTCAGACCTCTGCGACAACGCCACAGTTCTGCGTGATGGTTGCACGGTGGGCGAACTACCTATTGAACCCGGGGTTGAAGATCGCGCGGTTGAACTGATGCTTGGCGCCAAACTCGCCCTTGGAAAACGCCATACAGGGGTCGCACTGCGTAGCGAAGGCACGCCGCAATTGGCGGCACGGGGACTGGCGTCGGCACCGAAACTCTCAGATGTATCGTTTGATTTATTCGCTGGCGAAGTCCTCGGCGTTGTCGCCCTTGAGGGGCAAGGCCAAGATGAGCTTTTTGATTTGCTTGCCGGCATTACTCCGCCGACGGGCGGTACGCTGTCGGTAGACAGTACAGTAGCCAGTTTCAATCACCCGAGCGACGCGATTGCGCGAGGTATCACCTATGTCCCCGGCAACCGCACTGATGCGCTTTTGTTGCAACGCTCCGTTCGCGAAAACATCGCCTTGCCCTTTGCTGCGCGAGTAGGCGATTGGGGCCCGCTAAATCGGAGCATGGAAAGGGACCGTGTAAATTACGCAATTGAGAAACTGCAAATCGACACCCGCGCGCAGGATGAGGTGCAGCGCCTTTCTGGCGGAAATCAGCAAAAGGTCACGATTGCCCGCTGGATAGCCAAGGGCGTAAAAACCCTACTGTTATTTGACCCCACTCGCGGAATCGACGTGCGTACCAAGCGCCAGATTTATCCGCTTGTCCGCGAGTTGGCCGAACAGGGGGCAGCGGTGCTGATGTATACGTCAGAACTCGAAGAAATCCCATTGGCCTGTGACCGATGTATGGTGATCTTTAACGGCCGCGTCGTAGACATGATTGATGCCAAGGACGCAGATGAACAAACCTTAATGCGCGCCGCCTATGGACTTACGGAGGTGGCATGACCCAAATGAAAAAACATGCGTGGGTGATCAGCCTTGCCGTTCTGCTGGCCGTGCTCTTAGCGCTGACCAAAATTATACAGCCGGGGTTTGGTGCATCCGGGATTGAATCTCTCGCTCGTGCCGCTCTGCCCTTTGGTTTTGCAACGTCGGGCATGGCTGTGGTGATCATTGCAGGTGGGATTGATCTGTCTGTAGCCTCAATGATGGCCGTTTGCGCCGTGACGACTGCTGTTCTGATGGAACGTATAGCAGGGGTCCCTGCCGTGATCATCGTGCTTTTGGCAGGTGTCGCGATGGGCGCAATCAATGGCCTCTTAATTGTCCTGACCAAAGTGCCAGACATCGTGGTGACACTGGCTATGCTGTTCGTCTGGGAAGGGGTCGCATTGTTGATTTTGTCATCACCGGGTGGATCTACAGCAGATTGGCTTCAAGGCACGATCCGGGGTTCATTGATATTCTTTTGGTTGCCAAAGGCCTTTTTGATAATCGCGATGGTCTTGGCGCTGCTTTGGTGGCCCTTGCAGCGTACGAAACTAGGCCTCAGCATCTACGCCATCGGCTCGGACGAGTTGGCGGCATTCCGCTCCGGCATATCCATTGGGCCCACCAAGGTTGCGGCCTATGCGATCTGCGGGCTGTTCTGTGCCTTTGGCGGATTATCATTGGCCGCTTTGACAGGCATTGGTGAACCAGTCCCCGGTCCATACCTCATGGCCTCTATTGCGGCAGTGGTGCTGGGCGGCGTCGTATTGGGTGGCGGCAAGGGTGGCCTGTTGGGGCCCCTTCTCGCTGTTTTTGTCCTGCGCATTATCCGCACTCTCCTAACTCTTATGGCTGTAGACCCCAATGTCACAACTATCGTCGAAGGTGTGATCATGGTTGGCGTCGTCATGCTCGGCACCGCTCTGACTTTAAAGGGAACACGTAAATGAGCATAGCCCCTGACGATCGGCCCGATCCATTCCGTGAACGCTTTGGCCGCTATCTGGCTGACAATCCAATGATCCCGTTGATCGTGTTTCTGATTTTGCTGGTCACCGGACTAGAGGTTATGCGACCTGGCATTGTCACCCCGTTTCGTGCAGACCGTGATGGACTTCTCAGCATGTTCTGGATTGGTAACCTTTTGAAATTCGCCATTCCACTGGCCATGCTGGCAGCCTGTCAGGTTTTAACCATGCTTACCGCAGGTATAGACCTTTCAGTCGGTATCATCGCCACGGTCGCCGCCTTTGTCTGCGCCACGTTGTCCGGAACTCTTGGTGTGGCCCCTGCCGTGCTGGTCGCGCTGTCCTGCGGGATTATCATCGGGCTTGTGAACGGGTTCGGCGTTGGCATTGTGCGGGTGCATCCGTTGATCATGACACTCGGCACCGGTTTGATAGCAACAGGAGCTTTGCAGGTTTATCAACGGTTCGTTATCAATGTCGGCACTGAGATTCCGGCATTTCTGGGCTGGTTAGGCACCGGGCGGACGGCGGGCATGCCCAACGGACTTTATGTGTTTATCCCCTTCGCGCTGCTTGTTTTTTGGATTATGCGGTTCACCGGGTTCGGACGGCTTTTGTTCGCAATGGGCTCAAACGAAAACGCTGCGCGGTTATCCGGCGTGCGCGGCTGGCAAGTATATCTGGCGCTCTATGCATTGTCTGGCTTCATCGCCTCCATGGCAGGGCTGCTTTACCTGGGAATGATCCGACAGCCCTCTCTTAGCCTTGCCAACCCGCTACTGCTGCCCTCGGTCGCTGCTGCGGTGATCGGTGGCACCTCGATCTTTGGCGGGCGCGGCAGCTATGCGGGTGCGATCATCGGGGCGCTGATCTTGCGGGTCCTCGACACAATGTTGACCCTGCTACAAATGCCTGAGGGCGCGCGAACAGCCCTGTTCGGGGTTATCATCCTAGCCGTGACCGCCATTTACGTTCGCATCACAGGGAGCCGTTAACATGACCTTTCGCATCGCCGGGATCAGCTTTGATCATATGCATATGGGAGACCTTCTGCGCATGGTGTACGAACACCCACACGCCGAAATTGCAGCGCTGTACGACCCTAACCGCGCCAAGATGCAGGACGCAATCGACACTTTCAACGTGCCCGAGGACCGCGTGTTCACCGATCTTGATGCATGCCTAGCCGCTGGACCCTACGATATGGCTTTGCTTTGCGTGGCGACGGCGGAACACGCATGCGTAACGGAACGCCTTGCACCGCACGACATGCACATCTTTGTCGAAAAACCTTTTGCCGCCAGCGCCGACGACGCGCGGCGGATGATAACAGCAATGAAGGGCACAGGTAGACAACTGGCAATTAACTGGCCCCTGCGCTGGGTCGAAAGCCACGTCACCGCCAAGCGCTTGATCGACGATGGTCTGATCGGCGAGCTGCGCGAAGTGCATTTTTACAATGGCAATCGTGGCCCTCTCTGGCACGGTGCCGACAAACAAGAGGTGACAGCTCAAGAGGTTGAGCACCTCAAACCCGATGCCTGGTGGTATAAAAAGGCATCCGGCGGAGGTGCTTTGCTGGATTACCTCGGCTACGGAGCGACGTTGGGCACTTGGTATATGAACGGCAAATCCCCAATTGAGGTGACTTGCACCGTGGATGAGGCTCCCGAGATTGAGGTGGACGAGCACGCCATTGCAGTTCTGCGCTATAAAAACGGATTGTCGCGGATGGAAACTCGCTGGGGCACCTTCACAGACCCATGGAAATACCAGCCGCAACCCACTTGTGGATTTACCTTTATCGGCAGTGACGGGACCATCTTATCGCCTGACTATGCAACACATTTAAGCGTGCAGACCCGCGCCTGCCCCGAAATACATCAAGTCGCGGTGGATGCACTGACTCCAGGCGAAAGAAATGGCATAGAATACATGCTGAGCTGCCTTGCCCGCGGTGAACCCGTCGGCGGTCCACTTGACCCAGCGCTTTGCCTGACCGCGCAACGCATTGTCGACACCGCGGCGCAGTCGGCGCTGGAAAAACGTACGCTGAAGTTGTTGCCATGATCCCGTCGCCACACCGCAAGGACTGGCAAATAGGGGTCATCGGTACAGGAGGTATTTCTGAAAGTCACCTGAAAGCCTATGCCACGGACGGATGGAATGTCGCCGCCCTTTGGGGCCGAACCCATGAAACGGCTAAAGCCAAGCGCAATGAACTAGCTCCAAACGCGCGGGTTGAAAATGATTGGCAACAAATCCTTGCAGATCCATCCATTGATATAGTTGACATAACTTTACACCCCATACATCGCGCACCAATCATCGAGGCGGCCCTGAAAGCGGGCAAACACGTTCTGAGCCAAAAGCCTTTTGTTACCGATCTCGGCATGGGTGAAGACCTTGTCGCGCTGGCTGACGACATGGGCGTCAAGCTGGCGGTTAATCAGAACGGCCGCTACGCACCACATTTTCAATACATGCGCGACAGCGTGCGCAACGGAAAAATTGGTACCCTGTCATCTGTCCATGCCCGTGTTCATTGGGATCACAGCTGGACCGCTGGCACCCCTTTTGACAATCTTGAGGACCTGTTGCTGTATGACTTTGGCGTACATTGGTTCGATTTCGTGGTCTCTGTCGCCGGCGATCGGGTGCAAACAGTTATGGCCACCACTGCCCATGCGATGGGACAATTAAACCGTACGCCACTTCTGGCGCAAGCTATGATCCGTCTCGATGGAGGGCAGGCAAGCCTTGCCTTTGACGGCTTCACAAAATTCGATCCGCTCGACGTCACTACAATCACCGGATCAGACGGTACTTTGCACAGCACTGGTCCTGATCTAAACACCCAAAATGTGACACGAAACAATTCACAGGGCATCGAAAAACCCAGCCTTGTTGGGCAATGGTTCGATGACGGATTTCGCGGTACAATGGGGGAACTAATGTGTGCCATCGAAGAGAACCGCGAGCCGCTGAATAGCGCACGCGAAAACTTGAAATCACTAGCGCTCACATTTGCTGCTGTATACGCGAGGCGGCAACAATGTGAGGTTGAGGTCGGCAGTGTTCGAGCTCTGTTGGACATTTAGAGAAGGAAAAACATGATCCGCGCTATAGTCATCGGATTGGGAAATATGG
>Ga0233444_10000837_pt1 | contig 37568 bp, 40 predicted proteins | sample SI_124_October20_6_FD_182792 | JGI IMG/M metagenome (GOLD analysis project Ga0233444, IMG submission 182792) | Seawater microbial communities from Saanich Inlet, British Columbia, Canada - SI_124_October2016_10_MG | ecosystem: Environmental > Aquatic > Marine > Inlet | place: Canada: British... | reverse complement strand
CTTTTTTCAAAATAACAAAGGTCAAGGTGCATAATACGATGACAAAATATAACAGAAGCAGAAACAAAAGATTTCGTGAATAATTGATTTTTTCATCTTGGTTTGCAAAATCGACATTTGTTAAAGTATCAATTTCTTTTTTGCTTAATTTGCGAAAGAAATCTTCTGACATAACTGCGCCCTAAATACCCAGTTTCAATCTCAAAGTAATCTTAGCACAATTAATGTTTGTTTAAAATTCCTGTCATGTAAAACCAGCACGCCAAAGGCGCGCTGGTTCAAAATTTTAGTTGTATGACGCCGGTTACGACTTACGACCTACAGAACCGATAACTTCGGCACCAAGTTCGATTGCAAGCGAGTTCGCCCGCAATTCACCATCTACTTTTGCCGTTGATCCAACTGATAGTTCCTCAGTGGTCAAAGTCCCGTTGAAATCACCCGCTAATTCCACACGGTCAGCATTCAAAGTTCCTTTGAAAACGCCCATTTCTTCGAGAAACACTTCAACGGCGTTTAATTCACCTGAAAAATTTCCAGAAATAACGACCGGCGCTTCGCCACCATCAAGCTTACCTTCGACGACCATGCCCTGAATAATATTTGTACTTCCGTCCATGACTATTTTCCTTTGCTATACCAGACCTAACTGGGATCAAAATTGTTATTTATTTGGCATCTTCATCTGTTTCAGCATCAGCGCTTTCAGTGACTTCATCTTCGCTTTCCGCGTGAGGCAAAGAGCTGCCTGTATCTTCGGTCCAGTTATGAACGACACGACAATTCAGCGCGGCACCACGGTCCATTTGCAAAGACTGGTAATGGACTTCACCAGCGATTTGCGCTGTTTCCGTTGCCCAAACACTGTGTGCGTGCATTTCACCATTATAATGGCCTGAAATGACAACCAGATCGGATTTAATCGCGCCGTGAAATTCACCTTCCGGACCGATTGACACCTTTTCAGCTTCAAGGTCAGCTTCGACTGTGCCATTGATTTCGATAGATCTAGCATTGCTTATGGTACCCGAAAAATGAGCGCCTTCGCCAATGACTGCTTTTGTTTTTGATATATCCATTCTTCTATCCTCTGATCTTTATAAATTGATTATCTAAATGACAGTTATTCGGCGGTTTCATTTTCAAGTTTAGCTGCCGCCTTAACAATTTTTGCCGGTGCTTTTTTGAATTTGGCCACTACATGGGCACCAGCCTCAACCTCTATGCCTATACATTTCAGGTCACCCTCAAAGTGGCCAGACGCCTCAATGTGCGCGTTTATGGATGCAACATCACCGGTGACTGTACCTGAAATGACAACTTCCCCAGTTTCGATACTGCCATTAAGAATGGCACCATCTTCGACGGTTAGCTTGTTGCAGATAATTTGCCCTTCCAATTGACCAGCAAGAATGACATCACCATCTGAAATAACCGTTCCTGTGATTCGCATCTGATCATCAATTACAGACACTTTTTGGGTATCCGCATCGTTTGACTCTGTATTTTTAAACATAACAACCCCCTGATAATGCGAGCCTATCAAATTTTTTCTAATAAAGTTAAGATTAATTGTTTGCCTATGCGTTCTAAAGGTAACAATTTATAGAAACTGTCGTAAATAATAGTAAGATTTATTCCGTTGCATGACTTTGGTCAGTAGTCTTAACGGCTCATTTTAATTTTTATTAAGTCGCGTGGTTTGAGGAAGTTATGAGTGAAGATGTAGTCGACATTCGAAAACGGATTGAAGAAATTCGAAACGAGGTTAGTTCGGCGTCTATTTCACAGCGTGAACAGCCTCGTTCACGAACCATGGGGAACATTGCTGAGCTGGCTGTAGCGCAAGGGTCTGCACAACCGCAATATCAAGATGAGACAGACAAAGTTCCGGAAAATGCCGTACCACAAGACGCGCCGCAGAATGATACAAAGGCCGCGCTTGATTCAGCATTGCAGATGCCTGCCTTTACTTTGAATGTGAAGAATCAGGTATCAAACAAAACATTATTTGCGTTCTGTATAATTCAGACACTTTCAAACATTGCCATTATTGGCGTCTTGTTATGGAAGCTTGGATAAATTGATGCGCAGGATAATCGGCAAAATCATTCAGCGTTTCACCCCAAAAATGATTCAGGGGAACCGTGCCGATTCGCCATTAACCGTGAATAACAGGCTGTGGTTTTTACGCGAAAACAGATTTCTGTTCATGACCAAAAATGGTCCTGTTGAGATTACGGTGAAACCAACATATGTCATTTCCGCAGCCGTAGTTTGTTTTGTTGGCACTGTTGTTATCGCCATTTCGACGGTGTTTCTTGGCGTCAACGCTGTTGGTGTTGTCAGCAGGGATTCAATCCAGACAGCCAACGCAAGTATAACCGAAACAGATATGGATGCTGATAATTTCAACGACACGTTGGAGGTAATAGCGCTGGCACCACAAACCGAGACCAGCACAGCACAGCCAGCATCGGGTAGCTTTATAAAAGACCTGTCAACAGGGGCTGACAAGACGCAAAAACCATTTGCACCCAAGTCAGATGGCATGAATGCATCTAAGAATACCTTTGCGCGGATCATTTCAAAACGCGACCGGGTCAATGCTTTACCAACGGCTGGAAATAGTGACGCCATGGATACCGCCAATGTGCTGGCAGAAAAAGTGACTGATGACCAGCCCATGTTTGAAGCAGATAATAGCGTGACCTTGCCAAAGCTGGCAGATGCACCGCAGGCACCTGTTCGCCCAATTGAGCCAGTTGATGACGCCAAACCAGCGCAAATACAAAAAAGCCCTCGTGAACGGGCTGCTATCGAATTGGCTGCTTTGAGCAATCTCATTCCCGATTTTGCCTTCAATAGCTTTTATAACAAAGATACTTTGAATGAACCTGACAATGCTGATGAGCAGCCATTGCATAGGCCAAAACCAGACACGATAAGTAGCATTACAAATATCAAGCAAACAGTGCCGCCTATTGGTGATGCGCCTGTTGGCATGGAAAAGATTGAACCGAAAAGAATGGTTCCTGAAATTGATAGCGCTGTTCAGGAAATGAAATTGCTTGTGTCGATGGTCAGAGAGATAGACACAATCCGCAGCCGCGTTGCCAATCTTGGTTTGCTGGAAGAAAATTTACCTGACTATGACTCTGTCGGCCCAGCGCTCGACAATAAAGATTTCAAAACACTGGTGCTGGCCTTGGATGATCATCGTTCAGCCTTGCGGAAAATTCCATTCAAACCGCCTATGCTGTATTTCTATATTTCCAGCAATTATGGTTATAGAAAGCATCCCGTCACAAAAAAGAAAGTGTTCCATCACGGCATTGATCTGGCTGGCACATGGCAGGAAGATATATTGGCATCGGCACCGGGGACTGTGACATTTGCCGGTAAAGCAGGTTCGTTTGGAAATGTTGTGCGGGTGCGCCATGCCTTTGGCGTGGAAACTGTGTTTGCGCATTTGTCCAAGATACGCGTCAAAAAAGATCAAGACGTCAGTGAAGGTACCGTTATCGGCAATATGGGCAGAACGGGCAGAACTGAAGGGGCGCACCTGCATTACGAAATGCGCGTTAATGGCGAATCACTGAACCCCCAATTATTCTTTGACGTGGGACGTGCTATGAGCGTGAGTGGTGAATTGCGGGTTGTTTCAACCGATCGCTAAATCGTTGCGCGAAACCACCCTCTATCCTAAAAAATTGCTGCACTGCGCCGTTAACCTTTTGTGGAAGCAACGCTTCACAATTTCTTCAAGGGTCGATAACGATGTTTCGTGCATTTCCAATTATTAGTCTTGTTACGCTTTTATCTGCCTGTAATTTATATCTGGTAGAAAGTGGCGCGCCAAAGCCTGTGGCCTCAGTGGCTAGTCAAAGCGCTGACACGGTTGATACCGAAATTTCGCCACCAGCACCGCCACCGCCACCAAAAGCAACGCCAGGCAGTAGTCAGATCGGCTTTATGGATAAAACCACAGCGCATCTTGAAGGGTGCCGCTTTTTAAGTGTAATGCGCCTGACACATCGCGGACATTTTGAAGATGGGCTGATTTTGCTTCGGAACGGGGCGCATTCAATCAATGCAAATATGATGGTTCCCGTCCGCCTAGTCGAAATGGCCGACCCCGTATCCGGATTGCATTATTACCATGTTCGCCTTATGCGCTGTCCCAAGCAAAACCTTTCGGCTGATAGTTAGGAGTAACTGATTATGGGCGAGATACTTTATCTTGAAAATTATAAAACCGAAACGCATGTTGCGGTGGATGCCACAACCAAAAAGATGCCACAAACCGAGCGTCAGCGTGTCGAAGCAATCCGCGATAATATCGAGGAATTGCTGAATATGGTTGCAGGTCTGCGCCGTGATCCAGAATCAGTGGCGCTTGCTGCCAGCCGTTTTGGCATCATGCGCATGTTCCAGATGCACGGCAGAGCCCACACAATGGCCTTCGTTGACCGTTGCATCGAAACAGCCGAAATCGCCGAGGATATTCTGGGTACTTAATCGCCCTTTAAGCTAAAATTTGCGCTTAGCCAATTAGCATGTATAGTCGTATGCATTACATCTTATATCAGTTTTGAATAACTTTGAATAACGTGGCGTTAGTATGTCTGGCTTGAACAAAAAACGGGTGCTTGAAATATTGTCCCGCTCAAATGGTGACGATAAAGTCAGCATGTATTGTGACCGTGCGCTTTCAACACTCATTCTATTGAATTTACTAGCTGTTTCACTTGAATCCATCGATCAGTTAAGCACCCAATATGGGTTTCTGTTCTGGGCATTTGAATTGTTCTCGGTGACGATATTTGGCTGTGAATATATTTTACGGATCTGGTCAAGTGATGCCAACATAGATCGCAAAACCGAGTCATCTGCAAAATCCCGTTTTGGCTATATTTTCAGCTTTACAGGCCTGATTGATCTGATTGCAATCCTGCCAAGCATATTGCCATTGTTCCTTGGACAGATGGACCTACGCTGGTTGCGCGTTCTGCGGCTTGTGCGGCTGCTGAAAATCTCTCATTATTCAACCGCTCTTGAGGATCTGATCTCGGCGATCCGTGAAGAACGAAACGCCTTTGGCGCGGCGCTATATCTGTTTTGCATTGCGCTGTTTGTTTCCAGCGCGTTGATGTATGTCGTCGAACATGAAGTTCAGCCAGAGAATTTTTCATCAATACCAACAACGATGTGGTGGTCAATAATTACACTGACGACTGTTGGTTATGGTGATGTGTCCCCAATGACGTCACTTGGCAAACTCGTAGGGGCGGCAACCGCGATCATGGGTATATGTGTTGTGGCCCTGCTGACTGGTATTGTTGCCACAGCCTTTGCCAATCAAGTTGCACGCCGCAAAGATATATTTGAGGCTGAGATCGTACATGCGCTTGCTGATGGCATAATTTCACAAGAAGAACATGAGCGTATAAAGCAAATGCAGACCGACTTAGGGTTGTCCGATGAACATGCAAAAGCCCTTATAGAACTATTAAGCGAACGAGGCACTGCTAAGACTGACTAAGTTCAGGTTTTTACCAATATTCGTTGCGTGATGATAATGCCATAAAACAACTTGGCATGATTAATGCACTCATGTCTGCATAGTAACTCTTGGTAAAATTATTCAAGGAGAGAAACCATGCAGGACAGATTTGATAGTGATTTAGACGCGCGCGCTTTTGATGCCGTAGCCGATCATTTTGCCAATCATGAGTTGCAGGCAGATCAGGAATTCACCGCAGAAACGAATACTGGTAATTTGGGTGTTCAGTTTGTGCATTATGATGAAGCTGAGAACACAACCGAAACGGTTACTGTGCCACTTAGCAACTATTTTGCAAATTACGCATCAAGCAGTGAAGAGTTCATCAATACACGCATGGCTGTAGGTGGCAAAGGGGTCTAGACCAGACCCGTTAGCCAAATAAAACTGCCTTTTGCAATCACGTGATGTGATATTTAAGACACGTTTAGCTGGAAGACTTTACTAGCTGGAAGATTAGTTTAGCTAGAAGACTAGATTAGCTAGCCATATTCAGTCGGGCTTGCCGGCGCCGTTCAGAAGATGACGGTATTCTTAACATATCACGATATTTAGCTACGGTACGCCGGGCTAATTTTACCCCCTTCTTGGCAACCAAAGCGGCAATCGCATCATCACTTAGCGGTTTGCCGCTGGTCTCGCCACCGACTATTTCTTTAATCATATTGCGAACCGCAGCCGCTGCCGTGCCGTCGCCTGAATCCGTGGTGGCAATAGATACACTGAAGAAAGACTTAAGTGCGAAACATCCCTTTGGGGTTGAGATTGTCAGCCCGCTTGTTACACGACTTACAGTGCTTTCATGCATTCCTACAGCTTCGGCAACATCTTTAAGTGCCAATGGCTTTAAGGCGGCTAATCCATGCACAAGAAATTCACTTTGGTGGCGGATCACCTCTCCGCTAATTTTTAAAGTTGTCGAATTCCTTTGTTCAAGAGCCCGCTTTAACCAGCGTGCTGATCCTAGCGCTTCTCCTGCAAAATTCTTGGCTTCATCCTTTTTGACGCCCCGGCTGGTACTGGCAACTTTATTGCCATAATCTTCATCAATGACCAAAGACGGCAATGTTGATCGGTTCAAATCGACAACCCAACCCATTTTACCCCTTGTGACGACCACATCAGGGGCACTGGCAATGAACTGGTTACTCTCAAAACCTTCGCCAGGCTTTGGATTAAATTCACGAATACGCCCAAGTATGTCACCAATGTCAGAAACATCGCATTTTGCCTTGCGTGCTAGCCATTGCATATCGCCACGGCCAAGAACATCCAGATTGTCCAGTATCAAAGCCATTGTTTCACATAGAACACCTTGCTCACGCGCCTGAATGTAAAGGCATTCAGCCAAATCGCGGGCAAAAACACCCTCAGGTTCAAGTGTCTGTAAAACAGCCAATACGTCTTCGACATCATCAATCGTACATGTACACATGTCCGCTACATCGTCAACTGACCGGCCAAGCCATCCACTTGGCTCTAGGGCGTCTGTCAATTCATATGCAATGAAACGTTGTTTGGTGTCGGTGATAGTGAGATCAACCTGACGCAAAATAAATTCGCGCAAGCTGGCAGGACGGTCAGCAACTAAACCTGCAAGGTCATCCCAATCGCTGTCGATAGCAGCCTTTGCGCCGGTAGCCGAACGACCAAGATCAAGGCCTTCTGAACTAAACCGATTTTCAAGATCGCTATGCGCGGTGGGATCATCCGCAAGGGCTGTTCCATTTTCAATCGAAGACGACAAATCAGTTGTATCGTGACCATTATCAGCATCAGAAAACGCATCATGTGCAGTCTCAGATGAATGTAGGTCTGCGTCACTAGTGTTCGTTTTTTCACCTTCATTTGATTTGTCAGGTGAAGACACTTCAACAAAGGGATTATCAAGCACCTGTTCTTCTAAAAACGCGGCGATGTCCATATTTGTCATTTGCAACAATTTGATTGCCTGTTGCAACTGTGGCGTCATAACCAAAGATTGCTTTTGCTTCAAATTTACTGATGGCATTAACTGCATAGTTACCTCCCTGTTGAAAGCACTATGCGAGTCAAAAATGAAGCTTGCAAAACTTCTATTTGACAGGGGGCAGTGTCACTTTTTCGACAAAAAGGTTACACGTAAACAGTCAGTTATGTGATTTCAGATTTCTTTTAAAAGCCACCTGTCAACAAACAGACAGGAATATTGCGTCATTTTGATGCATGATCGGAACAAGATGGCATGATTATTGTAGTGGTCGTATTAACCATATAAGCTATACCTAATTATAGATGTACTGTTGAAGGACGAAGATGATTTCTCTTAGCCGCCTAAAGCCAACCAGAGGTAGCGTCTGTCACCGTTGTCAATTTATACGAGCCTTCATAATGATGGCTTTGATGATTGTAATTGTTGGCCTAACAGCCGGCGACAAGGCTGTTCATCTGCGTGTTGTTACAACCGAACGGGTTGCAGCCGTCATTTGTATCGGCGGTAGCATCATGTTTTTATTCAAGCTTCTATTTTGGTGGCTTGACCGGCGAGACGCAAATAACGAACTTAACGACGATCACGAACAAGGCGAACGGCTAGCTGCTGATACGGGAAAAAACGGCCATATGTAAGCCCTGTTGCAAAATTGACTGACCAGATGTGACGCTTAGCAAATTTGTTTATCTGACCTGTCCAATATGGCACTACGTCTGTTGCAGGAAACATATCTGCATCAATTTTAGGGGGGCCACATTCATTGCATACCAGCCCCTCAAGCTCGACGCGACTTGGCAAACGCCATTCCCCGCCAAGTTGTTCATTTGCCTGTTCTATAGCCTGAGCAATCATTTCATGATTAAGCGAAAGCACCTCGCCAGTACATGTTTCGCCGTTCCAGCGCTGGCCGATGCTGCAACGCAACCAGTCAACCCCGTGTCTTAGGTCAACAACAATATGATCGCGAGCCATGAACAAAGTTGCCTGAGCATTATTGGCAAACCCCGCACCAAAAAATAATAGCATTATAGACAATACATATAGTCGATTTCGCATTTGCTCACGCATGTGATCTCCTTACGTAATCTCACTGTTGTATTCCTAAAATATAAGAATACACTTATTTAGTGACGCGTTAAACATTGTTATGTGCATAAAACGTGCCGCCAAACGTGCTGATAATGACAAAATGTCTAAGTTGGTACGGTAATTGCTATGACTCGGGGGTATGCATGCCCATTTTAAAGGTGGAATAAACTTATGGATTTAGCTTCTCTTATAGGAATACTTGGTGCCATCGGCATGATTATGTGGGCTATGCTATCTGGTGGTGGCCTCGGCACTTTTATTGATACACCATCAGTTTTAATTGTGTTTGGCGGCACTTTCTTTGCTGTAATGTACACAACGCCCCTAGCAACATTTCTAGGAAGCTTTGGCGTCATGGGAAAGGCTTTTCTTCCGCCCATTAAAAAGCAGGAAGACCTAATTGAGCGCATGGTTGAACTGGCCGGAATTGCCCGTAAAGACGGCATGATGGCGCTTGAGGGTCAGGAAGTGCCCGACAAGTTTTTCTCCAAAGGCATGCAGATGCTGGTTGATGGTGCTGACGAAACCAAACTTACCGCCCAGCTGACGCAAGAAATCAAGGCCATGAAGATGCGCCATGAGGCCAATCAAAATGTTGTGAAAGCCTGGATCGATATTGCCCCTGCTATGGGCATGATCGGTACATTGGTTGGTTTGGTGTTGATGCTGGGTAACATGGCGGATCCAAAAGCTATTGGCCCGGCTATGGCTGTTGCCTTGCTGACAACGCTATATGGCGCTTTTATCGCGAATGTTCTTTTTTCGCCGATGCTTACCAAGCTCGAAGGCTATACAACATATGAAACCATCTATCGTGAAATGGTTGTTGCAGGATTGCGCAACATTGCCCGAGGTGAGTCTCCGCGGAACATTCAGGATCAACTAGTCTCTAACCTGCCACCTAAGCTTCAGGCGAAGCTTGAGGAAGCTGTATAGCGCTTTGCAATAGTGACGCGCTTATAAAGCAATGAATGGCACGGCTAAGAAGGATTTGAACGATGGCTGAAGAAACAGAAGAAGTCGAAGAGAAGGAAGAGGAAGACTGTCCTAAATGTCCTCCTGTCGGGGCGCCAGCATGGATGGCTACCTTTGCCGATATGGCGACATTGTTGATGGCGTTCTTCGTTCTTATTCTGTCTTTTGCGGAATTTAACGTGCCAAAATTCAAGCAGATTTCGGGTTCATTAAAAAATGCCTTTGGTGTGCAACGCACCGTGCCCATTGTCGAACAGCCAAAAGGCACCACCATTCTATCGTTGAATTTCAGCCCAAATCCAGCGCCATCGGCGACCAACCAGATGAACCAGGAAACAACAAAAGATACGCAGCCTGATTTGGATATTAAGAATAAAGATAAAGATGATGATGGCGGCGATAGCGAAAGTGCCGAAGATATTGTAAAGGCACTGGAAGAGGCCATCGCGCGCGGTGAGATTGAGGTCGAGTCCCTTGGTGAGAAAGTTGTGGTGAATTTCACCCCTACCGATGCGCCAGAAGAAAATATGCCACAGCTTTTGAAAGAAACCTTGAATGCGATTGAGCAGGCTAAGGATGCCGCCGGCAAATCTGACGCTGAAGTTCTTTTTGGTGGGCTGGAGGAACAGCTTGAAAAAATGCTAGCCGCGGCTGAATCTGCCAGCGCGAGCCAGTCTCAGTCTGAAGCCGAAACTGCCGAAGCGCAAGAACAGCAGGAAAAACAAAATGCCGAAGCCGAAATTGCTGAAGATGAGCTGAAAGTCGCCTTGCGTCAGGAAATTGGCCAAGGGCTTGTGGCGGTCGAACGCGAGGAAGACCGTGTCCTTATTACTGTTGGATCAGGTGGTGCCTTTGCTTCGGGGTCAGCCGAGCTTACAGCTGATGCGAAAGAAATAATGCAACAAATCGCAAAGGTGAGCGCGGGTGGCTCAAGCTCTATCAATGTATCAGGTCACACGGATAATGTGCCATTGATCTTTGGATCACAGTTCCGCGACAATTGGGATCTGGCCGCCGCACGTGCATCAAGCGTTGTGCAAGCGCTTGAAGATAGTGGTCAGGTGCCAGGTAACCGTATGCAGGCTGTCAGCTTTGGCGAGTCCAAACCGCTGGAAAGCAATGATACATCCGATGGGCGTGCTTTGAACCGCCGCATCGAAATTGAGATTAATTACTAGGTCATTCACCTGCTAGCCTTCCTGTCTTCTGGGGCGTGTTCCATTGGATCACATTCCTCTTCCAGTGGGGCAGATGCGTCTTCTGGCGTTAGCAGATACAGTCCAACATGTTCCAGCCATCATCCTATGCAAGGGTGATGGTTTGTCATTTGTGTGACCTATTGTGTTGCGTGGGCGTGGGCGGTGGGTATGGAGCTTTGTCGAAATGGACATAACGATACGGTGGGCATATGTGACCTCAGCCACACAATGCAGAACCATATTCAAGACAAGCATCCAGATAACGTGACCGAGCGTGATCGAACACTAGCGAATGTGCCCAAGGTTTAAGGTTTCATAGGCGCTGGAAGAGTATCATCATCCCCGCAACAGGCCGTGACTGTCAGCGTTTAGGCTGTGTTATATATGTATTTGATATAGCCAGATTAGCAGCAAGCTAAGCGTATTGATTGATGATAAAGATCATCTTGTCCTTGGACGGCGGCGTTTCTTAACAGGCGCATCATCAACCGGAACAGGCCCGATTTCACTATCTATAAAATCGCATTTGGGATCAATTTTACGACATATTTCCTGTACTTCGCGTAATGACCGCGCAGCAATTACCAGCCACATTTGCCGCTCTTTGAAAAGGCTGAAGCTTCGTCTAAGCGGGACTTGTGCCTTTTTGAAATAGAGAGACAGCAATATGTAAGCGATCACAAACAGCACCCAATGGACGCTCAGGGTTACACCATAAATCAAGGTCACTGCCAGCAATGCTTCCCAGAGCCGATTTTGCATAAGCCATATTACCGGTATGAACAGAACAACATCAGACGGCCGCGTATCAATGATTTCTGTTTTGCGTTTCATATCGCGCAGCACTTCAAACATCACGTAATCGTCAGGATGACCTATATCCGCCGTCTTAAAGTCATTATTAATGGCTTCGGATATTTCGGGCTTGGAATATTCTAATGTGCAGCCAAGAGGACCACGCACAATGATGTTATATACAATCCCCTTGCGCCAGATTGTAAGCATGACAGATTTATCATTTTCAAGCTCAAACAGAATGTCCAGGAATGTGTCAATATCACCGTGATACGCCTTTGCATCAATGGCAACAATCGCATCTTCTTTTTGCAGGCGAAGTGTTCGAGAGCGCGAAATCGTACCAATTTCAGCGATAGATAAAAAACTGTTACGCGGTGCTTGATCCTGTGGGCTGGCAGCGCCTGTGTCACTAACAGTATCCGGGTTTGGGCTTGCCTCATACCCAAAGGCGCCCTTTGACGCTTGGCCATTAGGCGACTGGCCAGTTTGGTTCCTGTCAGCACTGGTGTCGTTTTGATTCATCGGATGGCCTTAGGTGCATAGCACGCAAAATAAGGATTCATGTCAGAACCCTTCTTTGCCGCTGTTCGATCACGGATAGCTGACCTTATTATCTTTTGCCTTAAACTGCGCAAGAATCTGTTGGTTTTGTCCTGACAACCCTTCTAAATGGTTGGCAAGCATTGCCTGATTGGCGGATACTTGGCTAAGCACTTCGTTGCTTGCCATGCTTCGTGCCAATGAGTCCATAGCACCTTCGTTTGATTTTGCCAGCTGGGCCATCTGTTTGGTGATTTTGCTTGTCTGACTGCCCATTTCATTGGCGATACCATTGGTAATCGCTTTGGCAAGCTTGTCATTATCAGCAGACATTTTTTCGTTACTATCACGCATACTAGCTATGACTTCGCGGTTTGAATCGATAATCGTTGTCCGCAAGGTATCAAGATCTGCAATCAGCGTTTTATTCAACGAAACGAGCTCTTGCTGGGCTTCCAACGACACTTTTAGCTTATCCAGCGAGCTGTTCATCGTATCCACATTCTCAGCAAATACGACCAAAGCTTCACGACTTGTCGTGGTCATTGTTGTCAGATCAGACAGCGTTCTGAAATAAATAAGTGACGCGAAAATCAACGCCGCCACCGCGGCAACCATTGAACTGGCAAATATAATTGCTGTATAGCGATGAATCATCTTGATTGACCCTTCCAGTTTTTTGTTTTCACGCTTAATTTTATTAAATTCAGACGATACGTCTGTAGCAGCATCTGCTGCATCTAGCGCGATTTTGATGCTTTCCTGCACCGCATTATATTCGCTGCTCATAACTGTCTCCTGACGAATTAGGACGAAGAACGACGCCTAACAGGCGCCTTCCTCGACTGAAAGTAAGCACATTTCATGCCAGTTGCCTCAAAAACGTGCCGTGATGGTAAAAATTGTCCCTTAAATCCGAATTTCTGGCATCCATATGGCCGACCACGCTCATGCGTGATGAAATGGAATTTGCATTCAAAGCAATTTGGCTGTTGCACGGGCTTGTCATGTTTCTTAAGCGTCATTTCTTCTGCCTCTGACCTTGATCAAACATATTGGCAATTGAAAATCTTGCCCCTCCCAGAAAGCATAGAAACGAAGCGACAAAGATCAGAATTGTTTTATAAAGGGGCTCAGCTTCATCAAGCGACGCCAGACCATGCACAAAAGCAGCAGCCGAAACACCATAGAAGCATACAGTACTTATCATCTCTCCTAAACTTCTATGCGTACGACGTGCCATTACTCTGCATCCTTACTAATTTTACCATGCTCATCAAAACGCAGATCTTCTGGCAGATCGATATCCGGCATGCCAAGCGTTTCACCATTATCAATGCGATAAATATAGGCCAAGGCGATGGCAACAGCATTATATAATTTTTCGCTAATTTCACTGCCAATTTCACTGGTAAAGAATAAAGCACGAGCAAGTAGTGGGCTACGCATGATTGTAATGCTTGCATCATTTCCACGTTCGATGATTTGCTCTGCAATCCGCCCCTTACCCATAGCCAAAACCACGGGTGCGCCAGCCTCACCCGCAACATATTTAAGCGCGACGGCAAAATGTGTTGGGTTGGTGATAATAGCTGTAGCGTCTGAAACATTTTCAAGCGACTCGCGTTGCTGACTGGATGCTTGTGATTGCTCCATCTGCATGCGACGAATTTTAGCTTTAACTTCAGGTGAACCTTCGGTTTGTTTATGTTCGTCCTTCTGTTCCTGGCGGCTCATTTTGAGCTTTTTGTTATGTGAGTAGCTTTGCCATGAATAATCAATCGCAGCGATAATAAAAAGCACGACCAACATTGCCCCAAGAAGCGCGGGAAACACGTCACCCATTTTTGACATGGCACCGTTAAGGGTACCTTCAGATAAACGCAAAATACTGGGAAGCTGGCTATAGATAAGTAAGCCGGCGGTGCCAAACAAAAGCACGACTTTTAATATCGATTTTCCAAGCTCAACAAGCGATTTAGCCGAAAACATGCGCTTCATACCCGCGATGGGATCAATACGGTTAGGTTTGAATGCCAACGACTTGGGTGCAAAATTAACGCCGCCAACGGCAAGCTGCGTGAACAAAGTAACAATCATCATCGGCACGCCAATGATGATTGATATAATGATAATCATCCAGAATGACTGTACTAGCTTGCCAAAAGCCAATGTGTCGATCTGATCGGCGTGATCCCAGCGGAATAAGGTACCCCAATGCGTCAAACCTGCTGATGAGACTGAAGACAGTCCCATGAACAGAACAACACCCATGGCCAATGTTGTGAATACAAAGGCTTCTTTTGAAGATAATACTTGGCCATCTTCACGGGCTTTTTCGAGTTTCCGTTCGGAGGGGTCTTCGGTCTTTTCCTGCCCATCATTGGATTCTTCAGCCATTTGCCAAATTCTCCATCATTGTTTGCACATCGCCAATCGCATTAAACACTAAATCTGACATGTTGCTTGAAAGGGTTCCTGCTGAAAAATACAGGACGATAAAGACGCCCAACATCGAGATTGGGAAACCAAACGAAAATAGATTTAGCTGAGGTGCCGAGCGCGTGATCACGCCAATCGACACATTGATCATAAGTAAAACGATCACAACAGGAAGCATAATGATGGCACCGACAAAGAACATCGATCCAGCGGCACTTATACCAGCTTCAACAAGAACGCCCATATCCGGAACATGCCCAAGTGGCATAATACTGTAAGATTTAAGCATTATGCTGATAACCAGAAGATGCCCATCCAGAGACAGAAAAATGACAGTCAAAAATAAATATAATATCTGGCTGACAACGGGCGTTTGGCCACCTGTTGATGGATCAACTTGTGCGGCAAAACCAAGACCAGCTGTTGAGGCTATTTTTTCACCAGCAAGAAGTGCGCCTGCAAACCATATTGTCAAAATCAGACCGGCTGCCAAGCCTATTGTGATCTCGCTTGCCATAATCACAATGCCTGGCAAAGACGTAATGATATTGACGTCAATTGGCTGAACGTGTCCAGCGACACTCATGGCCAACATAAAGGACATTATAATTCTTATCTGTAATGGCATCCACCGTGCGCCAAACATAGGCGACGAAATCATGAATGCGCCAATTCTGAGGCTTGCAACTAAATATTGTAGTAAGCCTGTCACAATCCACTGCAAATCCATGCCGGGCAGAGCAACCATATTTTGGGTGACAAGAGGGAGCATTATAACACTTAACTGATGGTAGCAATTTGATCAAAGATGAAGGCGAAATAGTCAGATAGTTGTGCCAGCATAAAGCTGGACACCAATCCAAAGGTAAGCATTACGATAACCAGTTTCGGAACAAAGCTGAGGGTTTGCTCGTTAATAGAGGTGGCGGCTTGAAAAATACCAATCAACAAACCAATTGCGAGGGCAACCCCAAGAAGGGGACCTGCGGCAATAATGATCTGCCAAAATGCAATGCGCAGAAATTCTACATTTGAGTCAAAATCCATAATCAGCATTCCTATTCTTTAAAGTGATAAGTAGGGCAATATCCGCGTTATGATCCGGAATAGGTAGCTACCAGGGAACCGACTGTCATCGCCCAGCCATCGACCAGAACGAACAATAAAAGCTTGAAAGGTAATGCAACTAGCATCGGGCTAAGCATCATCATACCTAATGACATCAAAATTGACGCAATCACCATATCGATTACCAAAAATGGCAAAAACAACAGAAAGCCAATCTGAAAAGCCGTTTTCAATTCGGATGTGATGAATGCTGGCAATAGAACTGTTAATGGCACATCTTTGGGATCTTCATAGGTTGTATCGCCAGCCATTTCAGTGAACATGACCAGATCAGTTACACGCGTATTTTGGACCAGAAAATCCTTCATAATATTGGTGCCGTCTGAAATTGCCGTTTCCATCGGCATGGTGCCATCCATATAGGGAGACAGCGCAGAGTCATTCAGCTGGGTAAATGTTGGTGCCATAATGAAGAATGTCAAAAATAGAGCAATCGCAACAAGCACCTGATTAGGTGGCGTTTGCTGAGTACCCATTGCCTGACGTAAAATTGATAAAACTATGATGATGCGCGTGAAGGAGGTCATGCCTAAAACAAGCGACGGCAACACTGTCAGCGCCGTCATTAGCGCCAATATTTGCAATGACAATGAATAGGTTGATGAGCCGTCTTCGCCACCTGTTATATTGAAGGCTGGCAGACCCGGCGGTGTGTCGCCAACAAGCTGGGCTTCAGCACCACTCATCACACCACATAATGAAAGTATAGCAATAGGCAGGGACGTTATAAGGATGCGCATGATACGGGTCATTCTTCTAATCCTAATTTTGGGTTACGAAGGCGCGCTTGCTTTATAGCTGCGGAAATAGGGTTTTCCTCGGCATCTAGCGTCTCAGCCTTGATTGTTTGAGACGCTGGTTTTGCTGTCGGAATCGATGGGGTGGATTTAGGTGGTTGTGTAGGCGGCGGGGCGGGTTTTTGCACCACTGGCTTTGAAGTAACTACGTTTTTGTCCAATTGGACAATTGTGCCTGGCTGCCCTTTTGCCGTAAAAATCAGAAATGTTGTGCCTGCAACATCGACAAGCCGCAAACGTTCATGCGGCGACATAGACATTTCTTCAATGAGATGTATGCGTTTTTCTTGCTGAAACCGTTTTTTAATTCCACCACGAAATTTACGTACGATAATCAATAGCAAAAGCATTAGCGTCAGAAACGCTAGGGTAATAAGCCCCTGCTCAGTTGTTATTGTTGTCAGCGTCATAACCTGTCTCCGCCCTGAATGAATATTCATTTCAAACAAGGCAAAGACCGTGCCAGACGCACGTTATGACATTTATTTTATTATAAGGCGTTGTTTTTAAATGTTTTAAAAAGGTGCCAGATCAATGTTTCTACAGGGATGTCGCCTGTATAATTACCAAAATAAGCTGGCATGGATTTATGTCGAAAAATTGACAGCGCTTTATAGCGTTTCCATCCGCTTTTCAGGTGCAACAATTTCAGAGAACCGAATACCAAAGCGTTCACCAACCATGACCACTTCACCTTTGGCAATCATTGTGCCATTCGCCAGAATATCAAGCGGGTCACCTGCCAAACGATCCAATTCGATCACTGAACCTTCATTCAACCTAAGCAAATCACGGATTTTGATCTCGGCACTGCCAACTTCGACTGTCAGACTGACATCGATATTTTCAAGAACACGCATATTTTCCATACTGATACGTTCATCAGTGGCTGCATTATTGGCAACTGGCGCTTCGGCTTCTTCAACAACATTTTCTGGTTCGTCAGACATCTAATTATCCTCTCTTAACACGGATCCAGCATGAATATGCCAGGATTTACCGCTACGACTATTCAACTATGCGCGATGTCAGGTTAATGGCAGATTGCCCCCCAACTTCTCCCATTTCTCCATAATAAAAGCGACGTTCGTCCATCAAAACTTCAACACCGTCGCCAATCTGGATTGGGAACACATCACCTTCTTGCAACCGAATAAGCTTGCTCATCGACACAACTGGCTCACTCAGTTTGGCTTTCATTTTGATTGGAATATCAAGAACTGCATGTTCCATCCGGTCACGCCAACTTTGGTCATCTTCAATACGGTCTGATTGCACACGAGAGCGTAATTGTGCCGCAATAGGTTTTAGCGTCTGTAATGGATAAATCACATCGAAACTGGCGGCGTCAATGTCGGGCAACTGTACGACAAATGAGCAAATAATGACCAGGTCAGCACCATCAACAAAAGATGCGAACTGGGTGTTAACCTCACTACTTTGATGTGACAGGTTGATCTCCATCAGATCACGCCATGAGTTTTCCAAGGTTTCGTTCAGTCCGCGATTGATCAACTGAATCACGCGTTCCTCGGTAGCGGTGAATTCCGGACGACGCGATTTGTTGCCTTCAATTTTACCGCCATAGTAGGAATTGGTCAGCACCGAAATAAATGTTGGGGCTAGCACTGTAAGCATACTGCCACGCAGTTCTTCGATGCGGCTGATATTCAGGCTCATAAAACTGTCAATACCCGCTGCGTATTCGTCAAAGCTTTTGACTTCGGGCGGGAATGACGAGATACGCGGCTGCACTCGCAACATTGGCAAGAACACAGACCGGGCAAACCGCGCAAAACGTTCATTAATCATGCGAAGTGCATAATAGTCACCAAGGAGCGAAAGATCATCCTCGCCAAACTTGAACGCACGGACATCTGCCATATCACCAACATCCGGGGATGCTGTTGGTGACGCGTCAGAGCCAAGCCCTTCGATAAGGGCGTTGACTTCGTCGCTACTTAATTTACGCGTGGATGCCACGATTACACCTATTCTATGTTAGACGTTTATTGCAATACAAAGGATGTGAAATGTACTTCTGCCACACCCCCGAAGTCTTCGAGACTTACAAGCTTGGCATTCATCGCATCTCGCATCGCGACAGCAAGCTTTTCACGGCCTGCAATACCCTGAACATCCTCTTCGCCAAACTCACTCAGAACGCCAAGAACGACAGAACGAAGCGCAAGTTGATGCGATTCAACCATTTCCATTATGCTGTCGTCATATTGCGTTGAAACGCCCACGCCAACCTGTAGCATTTTACGCGACCCCATAAGGTTTGACGTAAAGGTACCCGGAAATTCGTAATAAATAGTCACGAAGTTTTCAACTTCGGGTGTTTCTTTAGATACACGTTGGGCTGTTTCGTTATCGAGAGCTTCCTGTTCGGCAGCCTCAGCCTCTTGCATCTTTCGTTCTATGATTTCCTCAATCTGCTCGGACGGATCAGGTTGAGCCGCACCAAACAGCATATAGCCCCCGCCAAGGCCTGCGCCAATCAAAACAAATCCGCCTACCACGAATAAGATAATTTTTATAAGAAACCCTTTGGACTTCTTTGGTTCATCATCATTTTCAGCCATCATTCCGTCCTTTGTAGAAATCTATCATCACGCCAAAATATTCAAAACTGTTTTATTGTCATTTTCTAATGTATTTGTCGTTTCTTCGGCATTATCGACCTCACCGCGCATAGTTTGGCTTTGGTTTTTGCCTTTTGCCTGGTCATCATTACCTGAAGAGGTGCCGGTATGGCCTGAATTTGCCTGTCCGCCCAAATTATTATTCTGGTCAAAACCAGACGCGCCTGAGCTATTTGTCTGTAAATTACCAAGCCGAAGTCCAGCTTGATCCAGCATTTGACTCAAGCGGTTTTCGCCCTCGGATAACAATGCCGCAGCAGCGGCCGTTTCGGTGGTAATTTGAATCCGTGTTGCATCGCCATTAAAGCCCAGCTTAACCTGCATCCGGCCAAGTTGCCTTGGTTCAAGCGCGATACGGATTTCGCCGCTGCCATTCTTGATGCTATTTTCAATGCGGCGCACAAAGCCTTGCTGCCACGCCTTATCAGTCATGTTAAGACGATGCGCGGTCATAGTTTGAGAATTGCCGCGCGATGCTTGATCAAAGCCGCCACCATCGCCTTTGTTGCCACCCGATTGAGAGCTAGATTCATTATTGCTCTCATTGGTTTGAATGGTGCCTGCCGAGTCGGTAGCTAGGCGTTGGGTCACTGGCTTTTCGCTATGCATGCGTATCGCGCCATTATCAACGATGATCGATGCCCTTGCCGCCACATCCTTGGCAGGCGCTGGCATGATACCACTTTCGATAACAGTGCTAATCTGGGCTTTATCCTGCTTTGCGGATTGAACCACATCAAATGTCTTTAGCTCTGCCTTTGACTGAACTACCGTATGCGCCTCACTATATGAAACAATATCTGCAGACATTTTTGTTGTTATATGTGGCATTGTTGCGGCTTTACCGGCCAAATCTTGAGCGGTCAAAACGGTATGCGATGCGTCATAAGTGACAAGCGCAACATCTGATTTGCCAATTATGTTTGGCATTGTTGCGGCTTTACCGGCCAAATCCTGAGCAGTCAAAACGGTATGCGGTGCGTCATAAGTGACAAGTGCTTCATCAGATTTGACAATTATGTTTGGCATTGGCGCGGTGTTGTTTAGCTTTGAAAGCTGGTGTGCAGTTAAAACATTATGCGACTCATTATAGGTCACAGCGCCCCCAACAACATTATCCATTATAGCTGGCATTGGCGCGGATTTAGGCGCCATGTCCTGAGTTGTTAGAACGGTATGCGGGACATCATATGTGACAAGGGCGACATTAGATTTGCCAATTATGTTTGGCATCGCGTCATCAGTTAACGGCGTCTTTAACGCCTGGATGCGTGACTGTTTTTCATCCTTTGGAACCACAGCCTGTTTTAGAAAATTCATCAGCTGATGAACAGGTTGCGGACCAGTGTCATAGTTGTTTCGTGAAGGCGCGTTTACTTCCGCTTTCACAAGCGCACGCGCCTTGGCAAATAATTCAGCAGGCACAGCGACGGGAACATTAGGCACATCATAATGATGACCGTTTTTCATCATTGACATTGGTGACCCTATTTTCAAATCAAGTGTTGCTGGGGTATCACTATCAGCATGTGGATCATCAACTGCATCAATCAAACCAACGCTTTGGGCAACCAAAAGTGTTTGCGCCATTGCAAGCGCGCCATCAGAAATTTCAGTTTTACCTGCCGCAAGCGTATCTGGTACTGATTCTGGGTTTGAGGTTTCAGCCAATGGCGTCATAAAACTGTTCATATGCTCGATTAACCGCATATTGCCATCGCCAGATTCTACCGACCCCAAGGGCACCGATGCAATGATGGCTGGCAAAGAGCCAAGGTCTGTATCCAAGGCTGCTAGGTTATCAGCCGACGGTGTGTTCATGGCATCTGGAATATCTGCTGCGGTTTGCATCAAACCAAAAAGCGTTTCAAATAACGCGGCATTATCACTTCCAGGTGAGGAAGTATCTCCATTTCCAGAGGATAGAACCATCCCTGATTTGGCTGATGAATCGATAGTTGTCATACTGCATTTCCTGGCATTTATATTCGGGGACGTTCCCGAAAAAAACTTTCACTGCCTAAGCATTGCAAGTTCGGTGCCAGTCATAAAATATCAGGAAATCTATCTAGCGATCAGCTAATGGACGGTTGATACGCGGTACATCAGATGCCGCCTTTTCTTCGCGCTCTTCGCGCAAGACACGTCGCCGCTCGTCAGCTTTTTCAAGTGAGCGATTATGCCGATGCAAAGCTTCGGCAATGTGTTTTTTTTGGGTGCCAACTTCTTCACTTAGAAAATCTGTGCGGTTTTCTACCGTAACCAGCTGTTCGTGTATTTGTGCACTATACCAATTTGATGACCGGAGTTCACGCACACTTGTTTCACCCTTTTTAATCGCCGTATCATCAACAATCGCCTTTAGCTGGTCTTTAATTGATGTTACCCGCGTCAATTCTTCCTGCAGGGTTTTCATGCCGCGTGCCTTTTGCATCATCAGCATCTTTTCCTTTAAGGCAAGCTTGTCATAAATCGTTTTATCCTTGCCCATTATGCGTTTCTCATCAAACCGATTAACGCATCACGACTCACGGCAAAATCTGATTTTTCAGCTTCTGGCTGCTGGATATGTTTGGTCAAAGCTGGCCATAATTCAACAGCAAGGTCAAGATCTGGGTCTTGACCCGGGCTATATCCACCCATGAGAATAAGATCACGATTTTCCATATAAAGCGAAACCAGACGCCGAAAGCGTGAGGCTGCAGCTTGTTGATCGGCATCAGTTATATCGTTCATAACCCGACTAACCGATGTGGTAACATCAATAGCAGGATAAATACCCATTTGCGCTTGCTGACGTGATAGTAAAATATGACCGTCCAAAATAGCGCGGGCTGTATCGACAACAGGATCATTTGCATCATCACCATCAGCAAGCACGGTATAAATGGCCGTGATTGACCCCTGCCCTTCAACACCGGTACCTGAGCGCTCAATAAGCCTTGGTATCATCGAAACCACCGATGGCGGGTATCCTTTTGATGTTGGCTGTTCACCAAGGGCAAGACCAATTTCACGTCGCGCATGCGCCACACGTGTCAAAGAATCCATAATCAGAAGAACGTTTTTACCCTGATCGCGGAAATATTCGGCAATGGCTGTTGCCCTTTCGGCGCCACGAATACGTAACAGTGGCGATCTATCAGCGGGAACAGCCACTACAGTTGCCCTATCACGAGTTTCACTGCCAAGAATATAGTTTACGAAGCTTCCAACTTCACGTCCACGTTCCCCAATCATGCCAACAACCACAACATCGGCATCAGTAAAACGGCTCATCATGCCAAGCAAAACTGATTTACCAACACCCGAGCCAGCGATAATACCAACACGTTGTCCCTGACCCACCGACAAGATCGAGTTAATGATACGCACCCCGACATCTAATGGTTTATCAACAGGCTTACGTTGTAACGGGTTTAGCTCTTTTCCCATTAATGGCCAGCGCCCATTCAAAGGGGGAAGCGGGCTGTTATCTAGCGGCACACCAAGCGCATCTGTTACCCGCCCCAAAAGACCTTCGCCAACAGCTATCTGGGTGCCATCATCGACAAGTGACACACGCGCACCAACCAGAATTCGGGCCCCATAATCATGAATTGAAAGCAGGTTATTGCCGTTATTAAAACCAATCACCTCAGCCATTGCTGGTGCGTCGCCGTCAGTCGCCACCTCGCAAATGGCGCCAATATTTGCAGGAAACCCATCACACTCGATAATTTGGCCATCATAACGGCTGACATGCCCAAATAAGCTGATTGGTTGATCCAGCTTAACCGCGCTCAAATCAGTCATGATGGCGTCGGTCAAGATGCTCATGTCACGCTGTCATCTGTGTTGTTTGCGTCTTCAGCTTCAGATGTCTTTGAACCTGACACAGCATCGTCATCTATTGCCGGCTCTTCAGTTTCGTCTTTGGCTGATGTGGTTATACTTTTGCCATTATCTTTAGCATCAGCAATTGACGTTTCGTCAGGTCCGCCATCGGTCAAGCTATCTGCATTTGATGTTGCTTGATCACTTTCATCTTTTTGGGCAATTACAGGCGTGTCAGTTGATTCAGTTTCATGCTTTGTATCAGCCGTTTTTTCATCTTCGGTTATTTGGATTTTTGTTCGGTTTGATATTTGATCAACAAGACCAACGCCACCAACTGCCACCCTTACGTCGCCACGCGTCATTGTTTCATCAACAACAAAGTTGCAACCTTTAAGCTTGTCCCGATTTTTTGCCAATGACTTGATAGCGGCAAAATCCTCTTTATTTAGATTTATCGTCGGGCTGGCAGTTTCAGATTTGACCATAGTGATCAAAGTTTCAATACGTTTGGCAAAAGCCTCTGGCATATCTGTAATTGTCTGGCCAGCGCGATCACTTGCCAGTGCCATGACGCGGCTAGCAATCTGTGCACTCAAAGCAGACACATCAAGAGCCTCAGGGTTGGTCAAAGACAAAACAGCCTGTTCAAAACTTTGCAAAACCTTTTCCAGCTGTTCTGCCGCTTTTGCCTGACCTTCGGCAAGCCCTGCTTCCTGACCACGTTTATATTCTGCTTCAAGCACGCTTGCATCTGGTGCGGATGGCGCTACTGGCGCGGGCGAAACCTGAGCAGCTTGTTCATTTTGGGTGTCTGTCTGTTGTGCGGTTTGTGCGTCTGGCACAGGATCAGATGTGGTGCCTTCCGATGCAATATTGGTTGCACCGTCGTCTGACTGATCGGCACGGTTTTCTGATTGAGGCTGGGTTTCAGCTGACACGTCCATTGTGGCTACATCTGCTGACTCAGCTGTAACCGCCGCCGTATCACTATTGTCTGTTGGTGCTTCAGCTGTGTCTTGTTCAGACATGGCGGTTTGATGCGAAGCTGTGTGATCAGTTGCAGTTTGTTCATCCACTGCCTTTTTAGCCGCCGCAATCGCATTAGCTTCATCACGGCGCTTTTGTGCCGCCATTGCTATTTCGACAAGGCTTTTAGGCTCAAAGGGGCTATGCGCGCTGACCGGTAAAACATCTGACCGCTCATATCTTGCCTTGTTGGATAAAGTAATAAGACGGGCAATTTCAGTATCCGCCAATCCATCCGTATTTTCGAGAGCTGCTTCATTCATTTTTTTGTCTGTCCTGTGACCTCATCATCTTTATATTAGACGAAGTCATCACCTCCACGACCTGCAAGCACAATACTGCCTTCATCAGAAAGACGACGCGCAATGTTAATGATACGCTTTTGCGCTTCTTGAACCTCAGTCAAGCGCACAGGACCCAAAGCCTCCATCTCATCAGCCAGATTGGCCGCAGCACGCGCTGACATACATGAAAATAGTTTTTCACGAAGCGGTTCATCTGCACCTTTAAGAGCCAGAACCAGATCTTCTGTATCGACGTTACGCATTAGCGTCTGAAGTGACTTATCATCCGAACCAAGCAGATTATCAAAGACAAACATGGCTTCCTGAATACCTTGCATAAGAAGCTTGTCGCCCTTAGCAAGCTCTTTCATGATACGTGCTTCCATGTCCTGTTTTGTAAAGTTCATAATCCGAGCAGCGGCTTTAACACCACCAACCTGTGTTGCACGCAAGGTCGTATTCGCCTTGAATTTGCGTTGCATTACGTCTTCGAGTTCACGAAGTGCATCCGGTTGAACCGTTTCAAGCGTTGCGATACGTCCGATGACGTCAGATTGAATTTCATCAGGCAACAGCATCAACACATCGGCACCAAGTCCAAAATCAAGATAGGAAATAACCAAAGCGATAATCTGGGGATGTTCATCGATAATGAGTTCAGAAATAGACCGCGCGTCCATCCAGTCCAAAATTTCAATTGGGCGGTCACTACTTGACGGCGTAATCCGGCTAAGAACTGATTGCGCTTTATCCTCACCAAGAGCTTTATTTAGAACGTTACGGATATAGTTACCGGCACCAAGACCCAAACTGGTCTGTTCCTTAATGATTGCCAAAAATTCATCAAGAACCCGGTTCACCGTGTCCTGATCCAGGCCTTGCACCGAATACATAGCGGTACCAAGATGCTGCACCTCACGAGGTGAGAGGTTTTTCAATATTTCTGAGGCTTCCTCTTCACCAAGCAGCATCATCAAAATTGCTGATTTTTGAGTACCCGATAACTTTTCATAAGCATCGTTTTTTTTGTTCGGAGCATCTGCCATATCACTCTCTTCTACCCTTGACTAAACCTTCGGCAAACTGCCTATAGGTGTTAATTTTACCCGATGTCACGTTCCATCATAGATTTGAACACGTTTGATACGCGACCTGCTTCATCACCTACGATCATTCTGATCACAGCCACCTTATCATCATATGTGTTGGCTGTATCCAGCATTTCTGCGGAAATAGCTGCCTTCTTGGGCTTCAGTTTAGCCTTAATATCTTCAAGGCTTTCACCTTCTTGAACCTCAATAGCCTCATTAGCCAAATCATCGTCAAGACCAACCATTGCTTCGCCTGGTGCCCCAACTGCGGCCGGAACCATAATCCGGCCAATCAGCGGACGGATAACGCCCAGCACAACAACACCCATGATAAGAAGTGTCATGCCCTGCTTCATGAGATTGATAGCCCATTCCATATCATACCAAGCTTTTGAGATACCTTCGATTGCCGAAACAAAGGCTGAACTGCTGACCGTTAGCTGGTCACCACGCTCGGCATCAATACCAATGGCATTGGCGACAAGCTTTTCTATTTCAGCCAATTTTTCAGGTGTAAAAGGAACAACTTCCATCAGACCTGTTTCAGGGTTCACAACTTCCTTGTCTCTGACCAGAACAGCAGCCTGAATACGAACGATACGTGTCGAAGGGCTTTGTGTTGTGGACACTGTGCGGCTGACTTCGTAGTTACGCACCTCGTTTGAGGACTGAGTCTTTAAACCAACCTTATCAAGCGCATCATCACCCTGAACAGTATCAATTTCACTTTGTAAAGGAGGTTGGTTAGCTGTTGCCCCCGGAATACCACGCGCATTGGCTTCAGATGTCATATCGACACTTTTTTGCTCACTGCGCAAAGCGTTGCCTTCGGGGTCAACACGTTCTTCGGTTGTTTCGCTACGCGTGTAATCAATATCAAGATTAATCTGCGATGTAACATTGCCTGCACCTACAATTGGCGAGACCAATGAAATGACACGATTACGATAGATATTTTCAAGACGAATGCGATGTTGCAACTGGCTGTCCGAAAGTAATGACGCCGTATCGTCAGTTGGCTTGGACAGCAAGGCACCAAATTGATCGACAACCGTGACGTCTGTTTTGGCCATATTTGGCACCGATGAAGATACAAGATGAACCACCGCATCAACCTGTTGCGAACCAAGGCTACGTCCATTGTTCATCTGGATGAAAACCGAGGCTGTTGGCGGCGTCGCGTTACGCGCAAAAACAGATTTTTCTGGAATTGCGAGGTGAACACGAGCAGACACAACACCTTCAATTTCGCCTATAGAACGTGCAAGTTCTATTTCCTGGCTTTGCTTGAGACGTACATTTTCAACCGAACGGCTAGAGCCCATAGGGATATCGCCAACACTGGCATAACCATCTGGTACTGAGGTTGGCAAACCCTGCGCCGCAAGACTCATCTTTGCTTCATGGAAATCACTTGTTGGCACCAGCACATCACCTGTTGTTGGGTCAAGAGTAACCTCGACGCCAGAATTGATCAGCGCTTCAACAACGCGTGCCTTTTCGGATTCAGGTAAAGACGCATATAATGTTGTGCGCTGTGGTGCCTGCATGAAAACAAAGACAAAAAGACCTGTGACAGCAAAAACAATAGCCGCAAAGGTAGGCACGGCTCTGCGCACTGCAGGGTCTGCTGTAAACCGTCTTACTGTCGAGAGCATGCCAGTGTCCGATTTGACAGCAACGGTTGTTCCATCTGCTTTTGCGTCACCCATATTTGCTGCTTCAGCCATTTTAATCTCTCTTGTTTAATCGCCAATGTGGCTAATGAAATTTAAAAGTCTATGCGGATTAGACCGGCATATTCATGATGTCTTTGTAAGCACTGAGTACCTTGTTACGAACATTCAAAGTCATCTGGAAACCAAGTGATGAAACCTGCTGATTAATCATGACTTTCGTCAGATCATTTTCAGTGCCCATTTCAAAGGCTTTGGTTAATTCAGCCGATTTTGTTTGCGTATCCGCAACCGATTTCAAAGCATCACCGATCCGATCTGAAAAACCGGTATCTGGTTCTTTGTTCATGGCTGCTTCTGCACGCTTTAAAACTTGTGCGTGCAAGCTAGAGATATTGCTTCCAACTGGTCCGATAGATGTCATTGTCTAATCTCCTTAGCCAACTGCAACATTCTGCAGGCTATTCGATGTAAGCGGCTGTCGATTCATGTTGTGAATGACGTCGTCAGTCACGATATCGGCTGCCGTGATTTTATTGTCCATTGCCAGCACCAAGGCGCGCTGAAGAACATTTTCAAGTTCGCGAACATTGCCAGGCCAGGCATAGCTGGTCAGCTTTTCAACGGCGCCATCTGTTAGCCATGGAATATTTGAGATTTCAGGGCAGTGGCGACGCATCAAGAATGTGCAAATAGGGACAATATCCAAAGCGCGATCAGCAACACTGATTGTGTTCAGTGGGAACACATTCAACCGGTAATACAAATCTTCGCGGAAGCCGCCTGTGCGGATTTCATGCGCCATGTCACGGTTAGTTGTGGCAATGACGCGAACATCAACCGGAATATCAGTCTGCGATCCGATAGGCGTAACTGCCTTTTCCTGAAGCACACGCAGAAGTTTAGCCTGTAAACCAAGAGGCATCTCTGAAATTTCGTCAAGAAGAAGCGTGCCACTGTCGGCCGCGCGGAAGATGCCTTTATTTGAGGTAGATGCCCCCGTAAAGGCACCCTTCTCATAACCAAATAAGATCGCCTCAAGCATATTTTCAGGAATAGCCGCACAATTCACTCCAACGAAAGGGGCAGCAGTGCGTGTCGAATGATTATGTACAAATTTTGCAAGCACTTCTTTACCTGTTCCGGTAGGGCCGTTTACGAACACCGTTACATCTGTACTTGCAACTCTCTTGGCTAAATTCAGCAACTCGAAGCTGGAACTATCACCTGCGGCAACATTTTTTTCACCTGACAACAATGTGGCGATCAATTGCAAACCATAATCAAGGGCGCGGTCCGCCAAAGCGTCAGCAAGCGTCGTTGTTTTCACAGGGAGAGATACGCGGATGAATTTACCGCCAAACTGTTCCTCTATGGAAAAGTCAGGTTGGTTCTCGTTGACGACAAGGACTTGACTGGCACGATATTTTCGACCAAGCGCAATAATAGTTTCCTGACCACCTGATTTGGTTTCAAACGCTGCTGAACAAACATAGGCATGCGCACGCCCCTGATTTTCACCATCGCCAGACGCGTTACTATCAATCTTCGACGTGAATGTAAGCATGCGGTCTTTAAATATTTCAGCTAGGCGCGTTGCGGCGTCGAAGCTATCGATTTCCAAGTGAATTGAGCCCATAATATTCGCCTTCGGTTAAAAATTGTTGTCACCGAAGTAAGGCAAGAACCTTGCCAAGTTTAATAATGTATTAATTTTTTTTATTAAGCATTGTTTTCATTGCTATTTTTTTTGAAAGTTTTGCTGAAAAAAACTATTCAAAATTCTGACGTTTTGCTTGAATTGTTAAGGAATTACTAACAGAATATTGACACATGTGTTTTTCAAAGGAATTTTTACCGTGCACCAAACAGATGAGCTTATTGTTGGCAGCTCAGCCGCTTCTAAAGACTTAAAAAAGCTAATCGAGGTAGTGGCGCCGTCATCGACAACCGTACTTGTGCTTGGTGAAACAGGCGTCGGTAAAGAATTAGTTGCCCGCGCCGTGCATAATAATTCCAATCGCACCGGGGATCTCATTTCGGTAAATTGTGCCGCCATTCCAAGTGAATTGCTTGAAAGCGAATTATTTGGACATGAAAAAGGCGCCTTTACAGGTGCCGACAAAAACCGCAAAGGCCGGTTTGAAATGGCCGAAGGCGGCACTCTGTTTCTTGATGAAATTGGGGACATGCCTCTATCCTTGCAATCAAAACTACTTCGCGCTCTGGAAGATCGAACAATCCAGCGCGTTGGTGGTGGCAAGGATGTAAAGGTTGATTTCCGCCTTATTTGTGCAACGCACCAGAATATACCATCAAAGGTAGATAACGGCTCTTTTCGCGCTGACTTGTATTACCGGATCAATGTATTCCCTATCCAAGTGCCTACATTAGCTGAACGCACGGTAGATATTCCACAAATCGTTGAGCGCATTTTGGCGCAAATGAGCGAGTATGAAAATATTCTTCCCCCTGAAATATCTGAAAGTGGATATACCGAGCTAGGCCGTTATACATGGCCAGGCAATGTGCGCGAGTTACGAAATGTAGTGGAGCGCGCCGTTGTGCTGTTCGCTGGCAAAAGTATTTCCGGTACCCAGGTCAGAGAGAATCTATTGCGGCTGAAGGTTCCCGACCGTGAAGAAGAAATGAATGCTATTTGGGATGCCGCAGATGATTTGAGTGGTATTTCATTGGGCGGAATTGGCGATCCTGAAGATGCGCCCCTGCCCCACCCTTCACATTATCGGGATTGGTTTAGCTATTTTGAAACTATTGATCTACGAAGACATCTCCGCGATATAGAGGTAGTTTTGATTGAAGCATCATTGGAAAAAAGCGACGGCATGGTTAGCCAAGCTGCTGCCGCGCTGAAATTACGGCGAACCACGCTGATTGAAAAAATGAAAAAATTAATGATCGAAAAGCCAGTGGCTCAGTCAAGCACCCTAGAAAACATCGACTAGCTTGGACGATAGCCGCCTAACTGACGTAACTTTGATCCGGTGTTGTGGCGTAACTCAGCCATAAGACCCAGAACCTTTTCCTTGGCAGCATCATTCTGCTCTACGCAACGTCTTGCAATCTTGAACCATTGCTCCTCGGTGGTAGCATCCTGCGGCACTTCCATTTTACTCACCAGATTTCGGCGCGATTGATCTAAAACCTCAATAGCCGCAAAATCGGCTCTATTGATTGCATCATCAATTTCATGGCTTAGCACCTCAAACTCTTTTATCAGTGCTAGATTGTTTGGATATTGTTTGGTTTTTATAACGGTTTTCATGTAGCTACCTTTCCTATTGTCCCCCATGCATCACAAATTTCATCCAATGCGCTTATAGCAACCTTAGTTCCTTCAATTTTATTATTTCCTGAGTCGGTGATGAGCTGAATTCGTGCATATTCATAAAGCCGAAACAAATTTTCAGCAATTTCACCACCATCTTCGAAGTTGAGGCTCGTTTGTAGCCCATAGATGATACTCAATGAGCGTGATAACGCCTTAGAGCGCTCCTCTGGAGACCCTTTGGGATCCTCTACATTCACGACAAATTTGTTCATCGCCCTTAACAGTTCTTCAAACATAAGAAAAACCATTGCATGAGGATCATCTGACTCAACAATAGCGTCTTGATCAGATTTTTTATAAGCATGCATCATTTTATTGTAGCTCATAGACGAATTTAGCTCCTATTTCTTGCATTTTGACACAGTTGTGGTATTGCTAAATACATGATCAATACTTTAGCAAATCAAGCTATACCGCCAGTTGCAGCGTCAAAACCTGCCAACGCTTATGCGATGACTGGGCTATCACCTGCAAACATTGTGCCAAGTTTGCGTCAAACAGTGATGGGAATTGAGGCAACAAGCCCTTTACAGGTAATGCCGAAAGAATATCAAAAGCAGCCCGCAGTGATTATCAGGCATCCAAGACATGCCCCATCCGCAGTTGCAGCCGAGCAATTTCTTGCGGCACGTGCATTAATGTCACCTGCCTATCAACATAATACATTAGCATCGAAAATAGCGCGCATTTCGAATATGCATTTAGAAACACCGCGTTTTCGTGATCATGTGGATATTCTGGCCTAATCAAGCCTTTGTTTCGTTAGGCGCGTTCTAAATCAGCGACACGCCCCTGCAATCCCAGATATAACTTAAACAAGTCAGCTTCTGTTACAACACCAAGCAACACATTGTTGTCCCGGTCAATTACAGGGATATTTTCTCCAACAAAATTACTGGCAATTTCGATAGCTTGCTGCAGTGACGCGTCATGCTTGATTGATATTGGGTTGGACTCGATATGCTGAATTACCTGACTATCAGGTGATACGGCCAACAAAAGATGCAAGGTTAGTTTGCCTTTGAACTTGTCATTTTTATCAAGCACATAGGATTCTGTCACTTTTGCATCAAGCATGATCTTGATCGCATTTTGCGCTGAACAAAGTTCATCTAAATGCACGTAATCATCATGAGCAATGTCAGCAACATAGGTTTCCATCATTTCAATGTGACCGCGACCAAGCGATACATCAATGCCACGATCCAGAAGTTGCCGGTCAAAAAATGAATGACCGAACAGAAAGTGCGCGACCATCGAACAGGTTACAACGCTCAACATGGCCGCCACAGCAAACTCATAGCTCATGGTTAGCTCAAGAATTATCAGAACACCGGAGATCGGCGCGCCTATAACAGCACTTGCCACCGCCGCCATACCACAAATGGCCATGCCGGGCCCTGCACTCAAAATACCGACGCTTGCAAATATACGCCCCATAATTGCACCGGCAGAAGCCCCAACAAGCAAGGCTGGTGAAAATACACCACCAAACATACCGAAACCAATACAAAGTGCGGTCAACCCTATCTTGGCGATAAGTAATAAAATCAGGCTTATATGTAATGATTCCGAGTTCAGAATATCGGAAATCGCAGATGTGCCAAGACCAAGAGCTTCAGGAACCCACATCCCAACAATACCCGCACCAACTGCCGCAGTGATAAGCAATCGTGCAGGTGACCAGCCAGATGAAGCCGCAAACCGCGCACTATGTCGAATTGACATCATGAATAAAACAGCAATTAGGCCAAATAATGGGCCCGCAAGTAACGCCGCTGGTAACAGCCCGATCAAATCAACGTTGATGTTATCCATTGCAAACAGATAACTGTCACCAAACATCCATTTGCTAACCCCAGCCGCGGTAATGCTTGCGATAGCGATTGGGGCAATGGCACGCAACGAGAAATGCCGTAAAATGGCTTCATGCGCAAAAATAATACCTGCAATCGGCGCATTAAAACCAGCCGCAATGGCTCCAGCAACACCACATCCAATAAATACATCGGTTGATAGCATACCGCCTGTATGCTGACGCATAAAGCTGCCCATCGTGGCGCCAAAATGCACAAGTGGTCCATATTGACCCACCGATCCACCGCCCGCTGCCGAAACGAAAGCAGCAAGAGTAGAACCAATGCCCGCCCGAACATCCAACTCATTATCAGTGCGGTGCGCGGCATAAATGCTGTCAGCGGGGCCATGAAACCGGCTGATTTTAAAAAGACGACGGATAATTAAAATTGCGACAACTGCCAGCAATAATCCACATAAGGGTGCTAAAGATAGGCTGGTTGTGCCAATTGTAACATCAAGGCCGCTTACGCTACCGCGAACATCAGAGAGATACTGAACGCCCTTTACAAAGCCGTTTGACATTAACGCCATTACCAAACCAAACAACAGTCCAGTCACAATCACGGCAACAAATGACGTCAAAACAGAGGTATATTTACCAAAACTCTTGAGACCTAAACTTACCACTCAAACAAACAAGCATCAAAAAAGAATTCAACAAAAGTCATACTAGTGGGCAATTTAATGACCACGTGCCTGCCTCCTTAAGCAAACATTAATATGTTTAGAGGCCTATTGCATTAATTTTTTTCTAAAGCGGCATAAATATTGCAAAGTTATGCCGTTAACAAAACGAGATGAAATTTCGGGTATGATTAAATGGCAGTAGATTATCTAAGCACCCTAAATGTGGGCTCTGGACTAAATACCACCGAGTTAATTGACACTCTGGTGACGGCTGAACGTGCACCAACGGAAAGCCTTATAACCAAAGGTAAAGATGAAAGAACTGTCAACATTTCTAGTGTTGGCAAGATCAAACAAGCCTACAGTGATTTCAACACAGCCCTTACACCATTAGATAGCATAACAGGCCTCACAGCATCTCACGTTGGAAGCTCACTAGACATCGAAATCACTGACAAAACAATTGCAAAGAATTTTTCAAGTAATATTGAGATATCTAGTCTTGCTACAAGTCAAACTTTAGTTTTTGACGGGTTTTCTGCAGTAACTTCAAGTTTAGGAACCGGATCATTAGCAATATCACTTGGCAACAGAGAAACAATTACCGTTGCAGAAACAACAGCTGGTGATGGTTCAACTTTAGAAATTCAATCTTTAGCAGGTTTTGATAGCTCAACCATCACAAGCCTTGCTGGCAAAACTCTTACATTGTCAGATGGCACCAATACTGTTTCACATTCTTTTTTACCTGGATCACTTACTGTTGAAGAAACAACTCCCGGTTCATCATCAGTTGTTGAGATACAATCGATTACAGGCCTTGACGCTACTGGCCTTTCTAATCTGGCGGGGCAAACGCTCACGCTGTCTGATGGAACCAATTCAATCACCCATACTTTTGATACCGCGCCAGCCGATGTAAGCGCAATGGTCACAGCTATTACAAGCGCGACTGGATATTCTGATCTAACGTTTGGCGTGACCGCCGGTACAGATGCGCTGACACTCACCTATGAAGCGGTTGGTGAGCAGTCTTTAGCCACCGCAATCACGTCTTCACCATCAAATTTGGCAGCTGTCGTTACAGGTATTCAAGGGGCGACTGGATATTCTGATCTAACGTTTGGCGTGACCGCCGGTACAGATGCGCTGACATTGACATATGAAACAAATGGTTCTGTTAGTCTTGCTACAGCTGAAACCTTTGATCCAAATGATGATGTAACCACTCAAAATATTACAATTGGCACACAATCATCATTTACAGTCAGCGAAACAACCGCAGGCACCAGTTCAGTTGCTGAAATCCAATCTGTTGATGGATTTGACAGCACTGGTTTGACAAATCTGGCTGGGCAAACTGTAACCATTTCGGACGGCACAAACTCTATCGAACATACATTCGCAACTGCCCCCGCCGACCTTGCTACGGTGGTGACGGCGCTTCAAGGAGCAACAGGCTATTCTGATTTGACCTTTGGCATTACCGCCGGCACCGATGCGCTTACCCTTAACTATGAGTCAGCGGCCGTGCAAAATTTGGCAACAGTCGTTAAAATCGGAGGGGGAGATAGCCTCTCAGAAGTACGTGATTATATAAATGCTTCATCTCTTGATATCACCGCCTCTATTGTCAAGAAAAGTGATACAAATTATGCCCTAGCAATTAAAGCCCGGGAAGGCTTGAATTACGGGATGAATATTGTAGCAACCGAAACACCAGCATCTTCAGGGTTAAGTAGCCTTTCTTATACAAAGCTTAACAACACACAACAGACTGTTGCTGCCGGAGACGCAAGTATAACTGTTGACGGCATTTCTGTAACTCGGGATAGCAATAAGATAAGTGACCTTATTGATGGTGTAACTCTTAGTTTAAAAACGACAACAAGCTCAGCTGAAACAATTTCTGCCTCTTATGACTCCAACACCGCTTATGCTGCAATGAATTTATTCATAACCAATATTAATTCACTTGCAGCAAATCTTGACGCAGAGAGCAAACGTGGAACTAATGGTGAAGAAAGCGGCCCACTGGCTGGAGACCCATCAATAAGAAGTTTGCGCCAAAAACTTCGCTCTTTTAGTACTCAAGCTATTCCTGGTTTTGATAATAACCCAATTTATCTTGCTAATTTTGGGGTACGAACTGAACTTGATGGCACGTTAACTCTTGATGAAACTAAGATGAAGGCTGCATTCGAAGCGAACCCAGATAGCTTTGCTGCTATAATGAATAGTAGGGTTACCACTGACAGCCCTCTTGTTAAAGGAAGTGTTTCAGGCAGTGACTATACTCCAGGCAACTATAGTTTTTCACTCTCAGATGGCACTGGAACACTTGGTACTACAGAAATGACCAACTACGGTTCAGCTTACGCGTCCACGTCAGGCTTGACAAAAGGCGTTGCTCTTTCCATTAGCGGAAGTGGAGCTAATACAACTGTTTATGTTGGCAAAAGCCTACTTGAAACATTTCAAGATTATGCTGGAAAATTGCTTGCTAGCAATAATGAACTCGACAAAAAAATTGCTGTTTATAATTCTGAGATTGAAAATTATGATGCACAACTTGCAGCGCTTGATACGCGCATGGCAAGCGTAAGATCACAATATGTTACTAAATTTGCCGCGATGAATTCGGCTGTTGCGAGCATGGAAAGTACAAAAACCCAATTAACAAGCATGATGGATGCCTGGACAGCTTCACTTAAGGCTTAAATAAAGTTATTTAAAAAATTGCCTAAGATTAAAATGCATCCAAAATAGAAGTTGATCTTCCAGCCAACTCTGACAGGAATGGAAGATTTTCATTTTCATCTTCGATCTTCCATCCGGCAGGAGCTTTTTGCACTGTGCCTGATCTAAGTGCAAATACATAAGCTCTAAAGCTTTTGACCATAGCTGTTGGGTCAGCTTCAGCCTTTTTGAGTGGGTCTTCAACTGATCCAAACATAGGTTTAAGTTTTCGTGGTTTAGAGCTACCGCTATTATACTCTACATAAATTCTGGAGTAGCTGTAATCAGTCAATAAATTAACTGCTTGGTCACCAGCTTCAATTTCTGACAAAAACTCCAATAATTCAGTAGCTGCGCCAATGAAAACATCTTCATTTATTGGCTCATATTTTTCAGCCAAACCATCTGCGTATTTTGAAGCAAATGCTTCCAAATTCAGGTCAGCAGATAAAAATTCAATCATGCACCTTGAAACAGCTACATCAAATATCCATCCTGGACAGTACATAAAAAAAACTCCACCCAAAAAAATTCACACATTTTAATTACAGTCTCGGACATAACGCAATAAGCATTTCCTTACAATAACATAAAAAAATAAAAAGGTAAATTTTCACCAAAGCGTTTTACATAACGATAAAAATTTTATTATTGCTCTAATGATTTTTTTCATACGTCGTAAACACCTCTGACGAGGAAACTTATCAAAGGAGGTCATTATGACTGCAATTAACACAAACGTGTCTGCGTTGAATGCGCAGTACTATCTCGCCAATACCAATAAAGAAATGGAACAGTCGATGCAGCGTCTATCGTCTGGCTTCAAAGTTAACAGTGCAGCTGACGATGCTGCTGGCTTGGCAATCGCCGGTCGTATGGAAGCGCAAACACGCGGCCTTACAATGGCTATTAAGAATGCCAACGATGCTGTATCACTTGCACAAACTGCTGAAGGCGCACTTGGTGAGGTCACCAACATGCTTCAGCGTATTCGTGAACTAGCCGTAAACTCAGCTAACAGCACCTTGAACGATAGTGACCGTCTGTCACTTGATAACGAAGTTCAAGCTCTAAAGGCTGAGATTGATCGCGTTGGTTCAACCACTACTTTCAACAGCCAGACTCTTCTTGATGGATCATACTCTGGTAAGTTCCAGATTGGTGACAAAGATGGCCAGACAGTTGATCTGAAAATCGGTTCTGCCATGACAAGTGCGCTTGGCATGGGTGGAGGCGCTTCAGGCTCTAACACTCTTGTTAGTGCTCGCGTTGCGATTGCAGATGCAGCAGCTGGTGACATCGAAATCAACGGCCAGGCTCTGGGCGCTATCGATGTGACTGGTGGTGAAGATCTGGAAGACGTACTTGCCAACATCAACTCCAATGTTGATAACATCAAGGCGACTGGCTTTAACGTCCTGACAGCTGCTACTATTGGTAGCGGTGTTACTGATGGTACTGCTGCTGGTGGTCTCTCGATTGTAACAACTGCAATGGGCGCTGGCACGGCAACCACATTTGTTATCTCTGCTTCATCAAGCATGGATGAGCTAGTTGCCAACATTAACAGTGAAACTGGCGGCGTTGTTGCAGCTTCAGTTAATGAAAGCGGTAAGCTTGTTCTCTCAAATGATACTGGAGCTTCAATTTCAGTAGAGGATGACTCAACAGGTCAGGGTGCTGGTTTTACATCAACTGCCACTGACTATAAAGGTTTCCTCAAGCTTGAATCCACTGATGGATCTGCTGTTCGCGTTGAAGCTGGCAATAAAGGATTGTCTAGCCCAGGTACTGCAGCTGATTTGTTAACACTTGGTTTCCGTGAAACAAAGAATGTGTCAACTACTGATGCCTACACAACTGTTGGTGCAGCTCTGACTACACCTGCAACAGCTCTTGTTAAAGGCGATCTTAACATCAATGGTGTGGAAATCTTTGAT
>Ga0233444_10000836_pt1 | contig 37582 bp, 38 predicted proteins | sample SI_124_October20_6_FD_182792 | JGI IMG/M metagenome (GOLD analysis project Ga0233444, IMG submission 182792) | Seawater microbial communities from Saanich Inlet, British Columbia, Canada - SI_124_October2016_10_MG | ecosystem: Environmental > Aquatic > Marine > Inlet | place: Canada: British... | reverse complement strand
GTTCTGCTTGGGTCTGCTTGCTCATCGCTCCATATGTTACACCGTTGCTATATACGCCCACGCGCTTCTGACTTCCATTGACAATCGGGCTGTGTGTCCTTGTCCTTCTGCTTGTAGAAGCAGAAGTAAAAGTGGATTTTCGGGTTGCTATATGGTCGGCCATACTGCACGGTATGTCCTTGATGTAAATTGGATTGATAACGGAAAATTGGTTCTGAAAATTTCCTGAATTTTCAGCAAAATAATCAGATTTTGTTAAGAAAGATATCCTTAATGACAATTAAAATTCCAGTAGCGGTGACTGCAATCCCTCCACAGGGTCCCTCAGTACAGATTTCAATACCAGAAGATCTGTGGACTCAGATTCCAGAGGCTAAGCGTGATAGTCCAGAAGAATTATCGCAATACCTCAAAGATTCATTGCGAATTGGTATTCTATCAACAGTCAATGCATCGATAACAATCGATACTAAAGAATTCGATAGGGTTGTTAGAGAAGGAATATCTGAGATGTCTAATACTGGAGATGCTGCAAGGAGAGAACTTGAGACACTAGTGGAAAGCAAATTGACAGGTGACAAATCCGAGCTTGCAGTAAGACTTCAACAAGCAATAGGTAAAAATGGATTAATTGAAAATCTCTTTGAAACACTTTCACAGAATCTTACAGATCCAGATTTTAGCGGCTCTGTGCCCTCTGCGACGAGAACAGAACTTGAATCCGCAGTCAGTACAGTCAAAGGCGATTTGGATAAGGCACTAGACATTACCGATGAAAAGACTCCTCTAGGTAAATTTGTAAGAAATCAGAATCAAACAGTTGCCGACATTCAATCGCTCATTTCAACTGAATTCAACGATATCAAGTCAGCGTTGAATGTTGACGAGATACTTGGGCAAAAGGATGCTGAAATAGCAGAACTCAAAGATAAGAGTTCTCACAAAGGAATACACTTTGAAAATGATGCCGTAGAAGCACTGCAAGATATTGCCGACGTCCTTGGAGATCGTATTGAACATACAGGTGGCGCTGGAGAAGGGGCAAGTCGTGCGAAGGTGGGTGACATAGTGATTGTCATTCAGCATCAAGGTGTCCCTGAATTACGTATTGCAATCGAAGCTAAAGCAGGTAGAATCAGCCGAAAGAAATTGATTGAGCAGGTACGTAACGGAGTGACTAATCGTAATGCAGTTCGAGGAATTGGATTAATGGATATGAAGTACATGGGAGCAACTCAGCACATACTAGGTCAAGAAGGGGAGAACTACATCGTTGGCGTAGATTGGGCTGAGGACGACTTTTTCTCATTAGAGATAACTTACAGAATGCTACGTTCAGTCATGATTGCAGAATCTCTGAGATTGGATGGAGACGAGTCGGTTGATATCGATGCAATTTCAAAGAGATTGGAACAAGCCAAGACTGATCTCGGAATGATCCAATCAATGAAGGTACAGACTACGAATGCAATCGGTACCTTAGAGGGTGTCCGAACTAACATGGATGTCATGGAAAAGAAGGTTAAGACACAACTGGCAGAAGCAGAAGACTTGCTGAGAGGTGAAGAAGAATGACACCATTTGATTTGAACATGGAAGAAGTCCTGGAGAATTGGGAAGTATTTCATGCGATTAGAGAGATTATTGCAAATGCTCTTGATGAACAGTTGATGACTGACACGAAAGAGATTGAGATTTCTGAATCATCAGACAACTCAGGTTGGCATATTCGTGATTTTGGCCGAGGTATTCAAATCGAACATTTTACTCAGAATGAAAATCCAGAAAAATACTCTGGTCCAAAAGGAATTATTGGGAAGTTTGGAGTAGGTCTGAAAGATGCTCTTGCAACATTCCATCGAAATGGAATTGAACCCGTTATCAGGTCAAGATATGGTACGTTCACTATCGCAATTCACGCAAAAGAAGGCTTCGCAGATATCGAAACACTTCATGTGATGTTTGATGATGAGGCGAATGATATTACAGGAACAGAATTCTTCCTAAAAGGTGTTACATTTGAACAGATCGAAGAAGCTAAAGATCTATTCCTGAAGTTCAAAGATACCAGGGAGATTGAACAAACAAAGTATGGTACAATTATCGATTCAACTGAAGATGATGAGGCTAACAGAGTCTACATTAACGGTGTTTTAGCAAGCGAAGAAGATAACTTTCTATTCTCATATAACATCACTAATTTAACTCCTAGAATGCGTAAAGCATTGAATCGTGAGCGCACCAATGTAGGACGCTCTACTTATACAGAGCGAGTAAAATCAATCCTCAAGTCTGCTACATCTGATGAGGTAAAAGAAGGGTTATCTGAACAGATTTCTCTAAGATACACCGGTGAACAATGTGATGAAATCACATGGTCTGAAATTGCACAGGTCGGAATTGAAGCCTTAGCAAAATTGGATGATAATGCAATTTTCATTACAGAAAGCGAAATGCTGCATAATCCAGATGAAATGGAACGAATGCGTATGGAAGGCAGAAATATAATTGTCTCAAATGAAAGAGATAGAAGTAAAATTGAAACTGAAGATGCGGCAACATTTACCACATATGTCCAGGACTTCGTAGACAGTTTTGAGTTCGACTATGTTGATCCAGATGATTTGACATCAAAGGAAAGAGAGGTTTTTGACAAAACGGAATCAATCATGAAAATGGTTGGATGGACTGATGATGATATGCCGGAGATTTTGATTTCTAATACATTGCAAAAAGAGTCGGATACAAGTTTAGGATTTATGCAGGTCTTTTCTGCAGTAGGTTTGTATGAGCCTGGTCACGATCGAATAACCATTCTTAGAAGCCAGTTGGGCTCTCTGAAATCATACGCAGGAACTCTACTTCATGAAGCAGCTCATGCTGCATCAGGGGCAACTGATGCTACACGTAATTTCGAATCCAAATTAACAGAATACCTTGGAATATTATCATCTAGACTTTGATCGTTTAAATTGGCTTCTAAGAGTACTGATTGGCCCATAGTAAGAAACGTTGGTCTCCATAATAGGCAACAGCCATTCTCGAATTCTATGATTACTAGAAAAATCGAGAACCCATCTGGCAATCTCAATTATACTCCAATCTTCAGACGGCAATTTACCACCATGCATCAGCTCCGCCTTCGCTTCGTGTGTATTGATAAATTGCACCCTATTTTTGAATATTTTACGATAGAACCCCGACCGACAGGCGGCATCCAATATCCAAATGACAAAACTTTTTTCAATTGCTTTCATCACTAATGTTGCTATATTAACGTCTGAGTTATAATGAAGAGATTTGAAACGATGACTGAGATAATCAATTGTTGGTACATCCTTTGATAATACATCAGGGTTAAAAATTATATTTTCAGAATCATTTAGATAAGATAATTTTTCACAGAATATCTGTTTTATTTTTACAGGGACTGCGTGTGATGAAAATATTCCTTCAATCCGATCCAATCCCTCTAAATCGACCTCTAATTTCATTGCATGAATGTAATTTCCAATTAAATCCCAATGTCTATCAATTTCGGAAGGTCTCAGATATGGTTCCGCGTAGTGATGTTTTCTGTGAGGTAATCGCTGCATTCTATTTACGGCCTCTTCGCTCCATATGAGTCCGGCTCTTTCTTGATATACTAGAAATCGGGATATTGAATAAATCCAGCGGGACAATGTGAACTTACGAGAAGCTAGTGCGAATTTAACTAACTCATTGTCTCCAATTGGAAGCGGTACAGATGCCGTATTCGGCCAGCTGATAAAATCAACACCTTTTCCAGCACCATACCATCTGCTACGGTAGTATGATGAAATATTATGGCTGTTAATCTTGAAAAACCCGAACGGTAACATGAACATTAGGTTTTGATTGTTCACAGATTCACAAAATAGTTCCGCAAGATGTTGTTCTTCTTGATTTAGGCCGTCTGATATTTTGAGATAGACTTCCCCATCATAATCAATGTCGGTAAATAGGAGGGGGGTGGGTGCATTTTTCGGATATAACATCTCAATCGTGTGTAATGAATTTTCACCAAACTTAGGAAGTGTATTGATAATTGATTGTACAAGTTTTGTTTTGGATGATTCAGAACTTATTAGTGCAATTGTTAATATCAAACATTCACTCCAACTTTTAGTTAAGATACTTCCTCGTTCTCCTTTGCTTACAAAACCCCTCCAGTTGAGAGAATAAGTATTGCTGACAATATTGTAGTCCGTTTCAGCAAGTAAAATTCCAGTTGCAACCTCGCTTAATGTCTTGTGTGACCACTCAAGAGTATTACCATCTGTAGCATACATTATTCCTAAATTGTTCTGAAGAATTTCTATTTCATCTGCGGAGAGAATAATGCCGCATGAGTTCTCCAATGCTTCAATTAGTAAAGTAAAATCTTCAATTGCAAAGAGGTGATTTAATGCCGCAATGTGTTTAAAAGCCATCTTGATTTTGGCGCTATCAAATTCCTTGGTTCGGTCTGAAATATTGATTTCAAGCCCAATATCGATTATTTTTCTTAAAAATTGGACGTGGGCAACTCCAATATCTCCTTTCAACGAGAGCGCAGTTGAAGATGTGGTGTCGATTTTATCAATCTCACCCTTTTGTAACAATAGACAGAATAATCCAACAAATAATGGATGAGTTAAAACTTCCTTAAATTGGTTAAACCTATATCCAACTTCATAAGAAATCTGTTCACCACTGATTCCCCAGGCATTAGCCAGTTTCATCGGCATTTCAAATTGTAAATCATGAGGTGTGAAAGTAATATCTAATTCTGTAAACTGTTCTATACCGCCTATTTCGTCTATCATTGTGATTAATTCATCTCTATGTGAATTCCTACACGTAACAACAACTTTCATTCCTACTTCACGGATATCATCTACTATTGTATTGATTAACTGTACTCTATCGGATTTTGATTTACATTCATCATATGCATCAATTAGAATTACATAATTCGAAAGAATGGCTTTATTGTTGACCATATCTTCCATTATTCTAATATCATCTGACAAATATTTATCAGAATCAGCAGCAGATTCCACTAAAATCTTCATTAACATTTCTGGATTGGAGACTGATTTACCATGATATTCCTCTTCATTTTCGAAAATAACTCCATATGGATCAGTAGCAATTTCGAAAATTTTCCTTGCTAAAACCTTTGCCTTCACAAAAATAGGGATTAAAATTTCATCTAAATCTTTTTCATATTGCCTAGAAACAAGTTCGTTCGAAAATTGCTTCAAATGTATAGTTTTACCGAAACCTGGATCTCCAAAAATGGAAACTAGTGGAGGGCATGTTAGATTATTATATTGCTCAATGGTTTCAACGTAGCCATTAGTGAGAAAACCCCAATCCAATTCGGTAATAATATCCTTTACATCATGCGGCTCTCCCCTAAAATTAGGTCTGGTATGTGCTAAATTAACTAACTCATCCCACTCCTTTTGAAAATCGTTGTTAGGTTTACTCGCTAGGTTCAAAAAAGCTTTATTCCTTAGCGCTACTTTTTGAGTAAAATCACTGATGTTTTTTGCCCCTCCTTGCGCCAAAGCGTCAACAATAAGGTTACTGTATACCGTATGAACAAGACCGGGAGGAAATCGTCTCTTGTTGAGAAACAATACATCCTCTATAGCGGATAATTGTTCACTCGACCCAAATCCCCTCAAACTATCCAGATCTCTGTCTTCCGCTGCAAGAATCATTATGTGAATATTGTTTTCTAAACAATACTTGTAAAAAATATTTATTTCCTCTGTAACTTCATTTTTCGAATCAGTCTTCTTACAGAGTTTTTTAATTATTTTTGATAGCAACAAAGTCAAACCTTCGATGCATTCACTAATATCCAGATTTGATGAATCTCTTAGATTGAATTGCGAGTACAACTCCGACCATGAATGTTCAAACTTTGCCGCTAGTTTGAACAATCTCTGTGTCCATTTACCAGGCTCAGTGAGGCCGTTTTTTAAGAATAAATCAAGACGTGAATTAACTAATAATGAGTTTCTAATTAGGTAATCCCAAACTACAATCCTATATGTTTCGGATGCAACTTTATTTTTGTGTAGTTGACTCAATCTTGCATATTTACCAGCACATTTACCATAAGTAGTGGATGAGTCAAACAACTCTAGATATCTAATTACAGAATGGTGTAATTTCTCATTCTTTCCATCACTATTCATGATGACACCTCCTTATTAGACCATATTTCAGCCTCAGCTGACGGATTATTAAAGCGATGTTTTTTGTTTTTTAGATTTAGTTTACCTTTGTAAAAATCGGGTAGATTGAAGTCACTTACTTGTGATCTGACAATGTGGTTGGGAGACATAGGATCGACAGAGATTAATGTTGAGTCTTTAGAACTCATCAGATTCTGCAGAAGTTCAGCGTATTGGTTTTCATTGTCACCCGAAATCGCCCACGGAGCAACATAAGTAGCAATTGTAATGTCAGCCGGATGGATATTTTTGGGCAATGTGCCGTCTTCAGGCAATACGCACTTCTCTAAGTTGATAAGTCCGTTTTGGTTATTGTATTCTATTTCTAAATCAGGGAACCTCTGAATCAACAATTGGTCCCAATCTTCTGTCAAATAGATTGTCAACCGTTCTATTTTTGAGGATAACGAGTTTTCAGATTCTAATATTCTGATTAAAGAACAAATATTTTCAGTAGTATCGGCTCCAATGTAAGCAATTTTTACATTTTCCTTAAATCTGCTTAATTCGCTTTTTAGTGCTGATTGCGTACACAATTGTTTGGGATGGATAGAATTTCCATCCCCTTTAAGATTGAATGCTTCAAAATCATTAAAAATCTGCAGAACAGCTTCATTTGAGGAGTTCATCATATTGTCATCTAGGCTGTACTTAATTTCATATTTATTGATTAGTTGTGGTGGTACTCCTTTTTGGCCGAATTTAACACCGCTAATTTTTATTGTTAAAATACATTCAAGTGGAGAATCGGCGACATTGAAATATGGAACTGCGCCAATTACAAAATCTAATTTCGCATCTCTGGATTCTGTGTCAAGAACGAATTCTACACATGATTTTTGACCAAAAGCCCAATGGTCATTACGTATCTGAATTCTAGGATCTGCAGAATATTGGTACTCAGCCTCTCCGAATTTCATTCTACCTGAAGATTTGTCCTTTACGGGGAGCCAAAACCCCGATTTACTGAAAACACGTAATTCATTAGGATTTGCCTCATTTCTTTCGTAGTTAAATGAACCTTCAATGTATACATATTCGTATTCAGAATCAAAATTTATTACAGCAGGAATCCAAACTTCATCTCCTCTGTATGCTACGGGAAATTGTTTACCATCTGGTCCGGTAGGCCCCATTATCGGTTTAATGGGTTCCGGTGCTTTCGGTATTGTTGGACTACAATGACTAATATCCAACTGGGCCATATTCGATTCACTATGCCTGCCCTAATTTAACTATCGACTTCTTCGGAAACCTCAGAGATTTAACATCAGAGGGAGTAGTATTGGTTGACAGCATCGTTGAAAGTTTCTAGCAACTTGGTCTCATCGATGGTTGTTATTTTTCCAGACTGCATTAGTGGATTTCCCTCAACCCACAGATCAAGACACTGCCCACCATTGTAGATTAGATTCGAGATATGCCTCTCGTTATCTTTACCAACTGGGTTCATTCGAATATCATTCAGATTCCATACAGCCCAGTCTTGACTACCTGTAGTGGCCATTGCAAACGCTTCTTTGGCTAGAAGAGCTGATGCATCCCAGTGGTCATGTCGTTGTACCAGGCATGCCACACGGGCCTCATTTGCCATATCCAGACCTGAACCGCTTGAAGCAGGCCCATCTGTGCCCATGCGTACCTCTACGCCCGCCTCCTTGTATGCTGGGAGCGAAGCTGTGCCTCCGCATGCCAACTTCATGTTGGAGGAAGGGCAGTGAGCAAGTATGGCTTTTCTAGCTGCCATTGTTCGCATCTCCGATTTCTTGACCCAAGATCCATGAGCACAAATTGTTCTTTCAGGGATGAAGTAGTCAATACTGTCCAAGTATTCAACAGGGTACATCCCTGTTCGCGAATGACAATCGGCGACTTCTTTTCGAGTCTCAGAAATGTGAATTGAAAGATGAGCATCATGCTTCTCAGCCAACTCTTTTCCACCAAGAAGAGTATCTTCATCGCAAGTGTAAACAGCGTGAGTTGCAACACCGTACTGGACTTTGCTCTCTGCTTTGTTGGATGCTAATTGGGCATCTAACTCTCGGCGAACAGAACCATCATCGCCATCATTACTAGGTGGCCATTTTGTTTGGGGACCACAAACAATTCCTCGAAGGCCAGCTTCATCTAACGCTGAAACAATCGATTCTGGGAAGTGATACATGTCACAGGCAAAAGTAGACCCTGTCCTGATCATCTCAACTGCAGATGCTAGAGCACCTATACGCGCATACTCCTTTGTGAGCTTCATCTCAGTCGGAAATATGGATTTCTCTAACCATTCTTGCAACGGAAGGCCATCAGAGAAATCTCTTGCATTGAGTTGCATAGGCAAGTGAGTGTGCCAATTCTGGAATGAGCGAGTAATCAATTTCTTGCTACCATCTAGAGTTTGAACGACGTCCTCATCTCCATTTGAGACGCTCCAGGAGCCGTCACCATGCAACAGGAAATCTCCCAAGTGCGTCTGTTGATTTTCATCAACCAACACAGCGCCGGTGTAGCGCACAGAGGCCTCGTCCATATACAACCCAAATCGCAATCAAATGTCAATGCTTGGCTTGAATCAGATTATTTTCTCTATGGTGAATGATGCCCCACTATGGCCCCACGTAACCTTACCTGGCTCGGTAAAAATGTAGTATTTGGTTTGGAAGTCAGTACCCAAATCTGGATGTTCTTCTGCCAGATTAATTCTGATTCTTTGACTGTATGCGCCAAGTGTTCCTACGCATGCTTGCCCTAATATCCCATCTACAATTACTGGATGTAGTTTGAACTCGACCGTCTTTGGTAGGTCTGCATCAAATGGGTGTACATCTTCTTCTAGCTTCAAATTGTCTTCAGTTGCTGGTATTGTTGTCATGTTGTGTGTTGTCATATTTTCATCTCCTTATGTTGTTAGTTTTCTTTTGACTAGTTTTTGCTTTACTATGTCTCCTGTCTGTAAATTGAAGGCTGTAAGTTGAGGGTCATCCCCCCCATAGCAGCAAGAATCGATACCGATTGCTGCAGGCCTAGAGTTTAGTAATTCAACTTCAGATTCCCATATTTCAGACTGCTTTAAGCCGAAACCAGGCATTGTTGAATGTCCAAAAACCACAGTCCTTTTCTCATCAACGGGTGTAATAGCGTTGTGAAACTCTCCACGCACCCACATCAAAGTGTCTGTAGATTGGAGGTCAAGGTCGCCATCCCAGGGTGAATATCCTGCATGTACTAATCTGAAATCATCCAAAACTAGGTGATGTGGAAGTGCATCAAGCCACGCCAAATCCTTTCCAACTCTCATCCTCATATCGAATTCATTCAGTGCACCATTTTGGTCTGAGAAATTCTCAAGGTAGGATAGTGAAGTTGCTCTTCCCCCAATGTAAAACCAGCCGGCTTGCTGCTTAGTCATCACACCAAGGTTTTCTACATCAAATTGCTTGAGCATCATTTCTTCATGATTACCGAGTATGCAGAATATCTGTGGGTTTTCTCTAGCAATTCTAATCATTTCGCAAGACTTAGGCCCCCTATCTACTAGGTCTCCGAGCAAGACAACTCTATCCATGGAATCTAGATTTAATGATTCCAAGAGAGCTTCAAACGTATCTGCATGCCCATGCACATCACCTATCGCCCATACATTCCCACCATTATCCAGAACAGACTGGAGTTCAGATTCAAGATTTCTGTTTCTTCTTCCTCGCATAGTATCACGCCCACTCCTCATTGTCGCCTTTCTCTTCTTCAGTTAGCCATATCATCTTGCCACAGCAATTCGTCGGTACAAGTCTGAAGTGTTCAGTGACCAGGACGATGGTCCCAAAAGGAATTTCTCCATTACAACTCGGACATGCGTCTAAGCATTCCTGGGCATCACTGAGTGCTAGGACTTCTTCTTCTTCGAAACCTTTAGTGTGTGATAGGTGAGGAGGTATTGGTAACTTCGCTCCTAGCAACATTACCTTTTCATCGTCGCCTGAACCCCAGTGTAAATATCCCCAAGCATCGATATTGTCTGGTGTCATTAGAGTCATTTTCTTGAAAGTCAGACGAACCTGTTCTTCAGTATAAACTTCGTAAGGGATTTCATGAAGTTCCTCATCAAACTCTTCATCAATTAACACATAGAGAGGCGAGCCTATGAAATTGTCAACAAATGATCTACGTTCTTCATGCCTGCGTCCTTTCCACCAACCCAACTCATATTCAATTCCAGCAGAAATACATAGCCTTTGACAAACTGCATTTCTGACCATACGGGTTGCTTTCTCAACGCTTACAGCCTGTTTTACGATGATTTCATCATCGATTCTAGCAGCGATTCTCCAGATTTTGTTTTCACTAATATGTGCCATAAATAACCCTCCTAATTTTACAAGTAAAGAACCAAAACCCTGATATTTCTTGTTCGAAAAATTGTTTTTCTCTTTACCAAATTTTCATGCCGTTGGACCCTTATTAACCTGATGAAAAACTCCTAGTTGCCGAGATTGATGTCTATTGTTTGACCCCAGCTTGCTGGTGTAACTCCGCCTTCGATTACACCCCAGATAACTGGGTAATGAGGCTCTTTCTTTGGGGCCTGCCCATAACCATCAGTCAAGTATAGAACAACTTCTGGACGTTCCTCTGATTGATCTACCAAGTCAAAGACTGGATGGAAATCCGTCCCTCCTCCTCCTTTGAGTTTGAAATCATCCGGAATGAATGGTTTATCCATGTCATAAATCACATCTTCTTGAATGTGCATGTCGCATTGTATCAATCTCAATTGGTATCCTCCAAAAGAGTTCAGAATAGCATACACTTCGCTGACAAATGTCTTGACAATATCTCCGGTCGTTGAACCGGATGTATCTATTGCAATTACAATACTGAGCTGCTTTTCTTTCTGGATTGAGGGCAAGTACACTTTCTTGTAGACATGTCTTCGGTTTGGAGGGAGCCATTTTCTAGTACTATTGAACATCGGAGTTAAGAACTGTCTTAGGATTTCTTTCCAATGCATCTTGGAAGAGAACAAATCATCCAGATGCTTCTGATAATTACTCAAATCAGTACCACAATTATTGCATTGTTGAGCCGCAGCCATCATTTTGTTTTTCCATTCTTTCCAAACGTCATCACTTCTTTTCGGTCTGAAATCAGAGTCTACTTTGGCAGTTATATTTCCCTCAGAATCCCTTTCTACAGTAGACCATCCGTCTGTACCATCATTCCCGGGTTGATGATCATCTCCTGGAACAGAACTACCGTGGTCATCCAAACATTCTCCGCGCATTTCTATTTGACCATTCTTGATCAATTCAAAGACCGTTTCAGCAGATTCTCCTTTGTATTTTTTGTACAATATTGCACCAGTGGGGATCTTGAAGCCATCATCTTGTAATAAGGAATTGACCTCATGGTCAATAGCATGATTCCACATTTCATGGTCTTCTATTCTGCCATGTTCACGCATGAAATGTGATAGCCCACAGTGCCATATTTCATGTGCTAGGATTGTCATTCGTTCGTCTTCAGTCAAGTCATTTAGAAAATGAGGGTTGAAGAAAATCCTCTTCCCGTCAGTTGAAGCAGTTGGGCATCGATGATCAACGACAGGAATTAATTCCAGATTCAATGCTAATGTTCCAATGAACGGTCTCCAAACAAGTAGTTTCATTCTATCATTAGACCAATCGCCTAATGCCACTTCCTTAGCCCCTTCGTCCTCCGAAGAAGGCTTTGCAAAACTAACTTGTGTTTCCTTAATATCTGACAAAAAAACACCTCATAATACGATTCGATTTTCCAACTCTTCGTGACGCGGATGCTTCATCAATGCTTCAATGAAGTCATCATTGCCTAGTGAATCCATTACTAGAGTAATGTCGTGATACAGTAACTGCACCCAATCATTTGAAAATTTCAGCATGATATCAAAGAACCCATTGATTAGTGTGGCTGGGTCATCATGTTGTCGAATGTTGTGTACAATTGCTGAAAGCATTGCATATCGTTGGTCTGGACGTTTGGGAATTGTAGGTTTGATTTCTCCAGACAACATCTTGCCAATATCTGGTATCTTACCACTCCACTGTAAGAATGCCATGAATTCAACAGCCACTCCTTCTCCAATTAGGCCTTCAACAAGTATGTGCAATAGGTCATCATCGAGTTTCTTCTTGTTAGCTAATTCCAATTCCATGGCAACCCTTTCCCAACTTCTAGGACTCGGCCACCCTCTCTCTCTATTCCCTTCCATGGAGAATAGTTTCTGAGGCATGTATCTGATGAAACCGGTAACTCTTGGGTCTAGATTGTTGATCAATGCCCACTCTAACCAACTTACGGAGTTGGCTCCAACCTCAAGGTGACAGAACCGGTTAGCCAATGCACTTGACATTGTTCTTGCAACAGCAGCATCACCAGTTCTATTTCCTGCAGCAACGATGTACCAGCCTTCTGGAACTTGATACAGTTGTCCTAATCGCCTATCGAGGATAAATTCGTAAGCAGCAACTTGTAGGGTACTATCTGCAGCAGTAATTTCGTCAAACAGAATTATTCCTTTGTCAGGGGTACCATCAACTCCAGCGCGTGGCCACTCTGATGACACAATCCAATCAATACCTTGCTTGTCATCTCTAGGAACAGGAAGACCACGAATATCTACAGGCTCTCTTTGAGCGAGTCTGACATCAATGAAACCAATGTCATTCTCTTTGCAGAGATTTCGAATAAATGTCGATTTTCCGATTCCAGGTGGCCCCCAAATCATCAGTGGTGGAACTAAATCAGCCTTTTCGGGATTTTCCCAAAGGATGTCTAATTGATGTTGTAACAGCATCTTAGCTTTCGTAATACTTGTAATATTCATATCATTCACCATTGTTTATTTCTTTGTTGCCAGGTCTTTATGTAGGGCCATTCTGGCTTTGGCGCTTTACCGGTTTCAAATGCTCTTTTACCAGCAATTGAAATCGCATTAATCAAAGTTGATTCTGAAACATTGAACTCTTTATCCGATGCTAATCTCTTCAAAGCAATTCTAGCCGTAGACGAGTTAGTCTGATCAACTATACCAACTAAGAGTGCAGCCTTTATCCATGACTGAGTTTGCATGTTCATTATCCCATCAATAAGTTGCTTGATTATCGGTTTAGTAGCAATTCTTGAAACTGCTAGGTGATAGACTGTAAACTCACAACAAAATGGGTCAGTATTGATTATTGGATTAGTGTAGAGGCCTTCTGCTAATTTAGTTAACTTCAACTCGGCTTTACTTGTTCTACCAACACTATTTGCAGCACTTAGGGTCGAAATCAGGATATTTCTGATTACACTATTTTCTCCCAAATGACGCCTTCGAATGTATTGTGGTCGTGATTGTAGACTCTTATCAATCCCCAAGAATTCAATGCCCAGTGATGTGTTTAACCAAATCTCCAGGTCAACTCTTCCAAACGGCATAACCGAGTGCGAGGGGGTTTCCCAGTCTTCTGCTTCACCTGAATAGAGCGGTTTCCATTTACCTCCATGGTGGCCATCATTGACAGTTCCGATGATTAGTTTGGGCATGGCTATGTTCATGTCCGATATCAGATTACGAAGTTTGATAATCGGTTCTGGATTAAATCCGCTCGAAATCAATGATGCCAGAATACGCATAACCTTGTATTGGTCAAACAATGAAAGATTGTTTGATGACCAAGACCAAAGGGCATCAAATCCACGTTCAGGATTAGCTTCAATGAGGGCAATCATTTGCTGGATTTCGATGCCAAGAGATAGTTCATCCAGCCCGATTCCGAAGGCGGATTCAAATTGACATAGGCCTCCAATTCCATCATAATTGTAAGGAGTGACCCTTATTCCACCCATGTCTCCGCAATCAATTATGTCATTCGCATTCAAGTGCGCATTGAAATGGGGTATTTGCAGCAATGCTACCTGCAAATCATACCATTCAGGAACTCTGTGCCAGAATCCACCAATTGATAGCGAGTTCTTTTTGCGAGGCTTAGGATGTAAATTCAACCTATCTCCAAATCCAATGATTGTATTGATGAACGGACATCTCATCAAAGAGCACGTCAGGGCTCTTCTACGAATATTGACCTTCTGTAGTCCAGGGCCCTTGTGAACAACAAAGTTCTGAATTGTTCTCTTACCCTCTACTTCGATTGATGCAAGAGCCTTGTCTCCTATTATCGAAACATGTGACCATTCCCCACCAAGTTTCAGTTCCGGATTATTCTTTGTTTTGATCATTAAAGCATCCATCTTTTCGCATTCGATGTTCGGATCAGAAGTAATTGTAGCGCCCCAAACATTGTCCAATGGGAGAGTTGGGCTGGAGCCAAACCTATGAATTGCATAGTGTTCCTTCTTGTCTTGAACTCTTATTTCTTCAAAAGCCCCTTTTATTCTGATGGTTTGTTTTGGGAACTTATTGAATGTGACTATGGCTCCCGATTTTTGAATGTGGATTTCTTCTAGCGAATCTGCAGTATCGATAGTTAAACAACTACCGTGTCTAACTTCTCCAACGCGAATGGTACGGACATCATTTCCAATGAAACGTATGTTTTGATCTAAATACGAAATGCTAATTTCGGGATGTCCAGGAACTGCTTTCAAAATTGTACTCATCCGACTCACCTCGTAAATACCTGCTCGCTATGTAATTTCGATATCGTTTCACTTAAACCTGCGCAAATTATAGGTTCACTTTATCGGAAATTACCTTCTCTCCCTATCTATAGTAAGGGTTAAACAAAAAACTGAAAGTTTCAGGGCATATTTCGGAAACTTTCAGAAAAATAAAGTACGAATAATGCATGACTGAGTTCAATATTCGTAATCCGAAAGGCGTGGTGTTTGCAAAGCTCCGATCATCGAATTGATATCGGTTTTAGCATTGGTTCCAATAATGAATTGCACCCCTTCTTCTCGACAGACGTTTTTTACCAAGTCGATCATAGCAATCGCCTCAAAATCATTTAGAATACTAATGTTGAATGGGGAAAATACCGGAGAACAATATCCGTAGGTTCTTTTCTTCATTACAGCCTGTGCTAAATTAGTGATCATTCGTAAGGGAGAAGGAACTCTAGTTCTGGCAGAGTATCTACGGCTGTTGAACGCATCAACATCTCCGCTAGTTGACCACTTCCCATCATAGTCCAATTTCAATATCGAATCGTTTAGCCCTATCATTCTAGTCCATACATTAGCCAGTGATTCCATACAGGTCCTAGAGTAGTTATCCAGTGGTTTGAAAATTAGTGAGGAGTTGGTAAACATGCCACCGTCATCAATAATCACAGGCTTGTGGAATTTGCTTAACATCTGTATTACATCTTCACCACGATATACAACAGTAGAATCGGTCTTTTGCAGTTTTGATTCTGTAGAGTATAACCCAGTAAAACATCTTTCCAATGAATATTAATGTTTGTCAGTTCTAAATTTGATGCAACAAGTAGACTTTTTTGTATGGCCGACGAGGAATCTTTTTGACAATTTAGAATTCTCTTTTGAGAGAAGTTCTGGCGAATGGTTATTGGTTGAGAACATTGAACTAACAAGAGACCAAAGATCAACGATTTCTTGATAATATTCCGCACTGATTGTAGTATTATTCATATCTAATTCAATTGAAAATGGATACCACATTAACCCGTGCCCACCGTGTGACAATGATACTATTTCTCTTATGGTTTCCAATTCCAGTTCACCTTTTGCTTAATGTATTTTTTAATTAATGCACTGTTTATGTGATTATTCGATGTCTTGTGTGTAAGGTAGTAACCCGGTATTTTACCGATGTTTAGTCTGATTGGATTAATTCGCCCCCTCACGGCTCTTGAAGTTACAATCATCTGACAATCATATCGTGTAGAGATCTCGCTCATCGCTTCAAATAAGCCTGAAACTGCCGAATTATCTAATCCTATTTCGAAATCATCAATCAAAATAACGCGAGATAAATCATCTCTATCTATCTCGCTAATTTTCGCTAATATTTTAGCCAAGAAAAACACAATTCTGATTGCAGGCACAGACAGGTCTTCCAAAGCCACAAGTCTGCCATCTCGTGTTTCAGCCAAGACAATTCCGCCAGATTTCAATAGTCGCTTCACATCAACTTCAGTAAAGTTTAGGGCTTTGTTAACTTCATTTAATAGCTCATATTGGCCTTTGAAGTTGGGAATATAATGTAACCCATTATGTGTTGTTTTCATGAAATAATCATCAGATGATGCGGTTATCCCATCAAAAGAATGTACGTGTTTAATCCTTGAGAGGTATTTTAGCGCCTCTCCATCTCTTAAGAATTCAGCATCCTTTCCATCACCAATGTACAGGTGAACATCGGTCGTATGGTCTCCACTTTGTATTACTCTCCTCAAGTGATGTTCCTTGCCTCCTGCAATAAATCTCAATTCCAACATAGTTTGACGATTGTGGTCGCCATTTCTCCATACTCCTCTGTTCCAGAAGGAACTTCTCTCCGATGAGATGGCTTGATTAATCATCCAAAGTATTGAGGATTTACCACTAGCATTACCTCCTACAATTGTGTTGATGCCATCCTGGAATTCAATAGTGTGCACTCCTTTGAAGTGCATGTAATTTTTACATGCAGCTGAGATAATCTTAGTTATCGTAATTTCTTTATCATCAACCAATTCGACACCTGCCAACACATAATCCTTGGTAGTTATTCAAAAACCCAACGAATGTATATGGTTGTTGGATAAATTATTTTCTGAGATTTGTCAGAAAATCTGATATTAAGTTAGTAATTTGAAACCAGAGTAGATTATTGGTGGTCTAACGGCTTAGAAATAGAGACACGGAATTGCTTAGCAGATTCTTCTAAGGATGCTAGCCCTGGAAGAGTTCTGCCGGCTAACAACTCTAGGGAAGCTCCTCCGCCTGTAGATACGTGCCCCATCTTGTCAGCAAGTCCACGCTGGCTGACAAGAGTTGCAGTGTGGCCGCCACCCATTACAGCATATCCTTCACTCTCTGCACATGCGTTTAGCATCTCAATCGTACCAAGTGCGAAATCTGACAACTCGAATACTCCAGCAGGTCCATTCAGAATTATCGTTCCTGCACTCTTAATCGCCTTTGACAATGATTGGACACTTGTAATTCCCAAGTCGAAAATAGGTGCTTCGATTGGAAGTGCTCTCAGTGGATGATCTACACGATTTCCAGAGATATTTAGTGCAACGTCGCTCGGCATAATAATGCACTCAGGGAAGTCTTTCAGAAGAGCGCTGGCGATAGCAATAGTTTCTTCCCACTTATCCTTAATTTCGTTCTTTAAGAATTCTACATTCAATTCTCCCAAGTCGATTCCTGAAAGGTGAAGGAATAGATTTGCAACTCCGCCTGTAACCCATATGTGGTCACTAATTCCTCCTCTGAGCATATTGTCTGCAACTACTATTGAATCATCGACTTTAATTCCCCCAAGGACTGCAATACACGGTCTCTTAGGGTTTTCAAGTGCTTGTCCCAACATGGACAATTCATAGTTCATCAATTCACCAGCAATACAAGGTAAAACATTGGTAAATCCTACAATAGATGGAGAACTTCTGTGTGCGCATGCAAATGCATCGTTTACGAATGCATCTGCAATCATTGACAAGTTTTGTACCATCATAGTTTCAGACATAGCAACGAAATCCCCCTTAGTGGTGATTTCGTCCTCATCCATTCGAACATTGTTGAGCATCAATATGTCGCCATCTTCTAAATTTTCGATAGCAGTTAGCGCCTTCTTGCCATATATGTCATCAACCCATTTCACGTTACGACCAATCAATCTACCCAATTCTCTGGAGTGACCTAGAGTAGAGGTGAAGTCCTTTTTCCCCGGTCTGGATTGATGTGCTAAAAGAACAACTTTGGATTTTGTAAGTTTGTTCAGTGTTGGAATGATTCTTCGAATTCGAGTATCATCTAGGAACACATTGTTGATTGGATCAAGTGGCGAGTTGATGTCTACGCGAACCAGTACAGTGCGCCCGTCGAGGTCGACCTCGTCGAGGGTCAGGACCTTTGCCATCAATCAATCGGACTAGCCTACGGTTTTTGATTCGATTGGTCCAAACGCGCGTCCAAGGATAGGCATAGGCGCGAAATGTCATATACCCTTGTTGAACGATGACAAGCATGGCGCGCGAGGACTCCCTTGAAGGACCTCGCAAACGTGCAAAGACAACCACGTCATCTTTCGGAGTATCAAAACGCGAAGGGCATGATTCATCCGTGTATTACGGTTCAAAGATGTATGATGATTTAGTATCTCAGAGGGATGTGGGAGACACTGTTGAATTTCCTAGCGAGTTTGAAAACGTTGTACTCAATGGTGACTCTAAGTCTATGCCATTGCCAGATAACTGTGTTCATTTAGTTGTAACATCTCCACCTTACAATGCTTCGAAAGCTTACGATGAAGATCTTTCATTAACCGAATATCTCAGTATGCTTCATGGTGTGTTCGCTGAATGTTATCGTGTATTAGCGCCTGGTGGAAGAATGGTTGTAAATGTGGCGAATCTAGGCCGTAAGCCGTACATTCCTTTGACTAGCCATGTCAATCTGATAATGCATGAAATCGGTTTTATGCATCGTGGCGAAGTGATTTGGGATAAGTCGGCTAGTGCTGGTTCTTCATGCGCTTGGGGTTCTTTCCAATCCGCATCAAATCCATGCCTGAGGGATATCCACGAGTACCTCCTGATTTTCTCTAAGGGCGATTACAAATTGCCTCGAACCAAAACTGAAAGAGCAGAAGGAAGAATCGACACCATCGGGAAAGATGAATTCATCCAGCAAACAAAATCAATTTGGTCATTTGCAACAGAATCTGCAAAGAGAGTGAACCATCCTGCACCATTCCCTGTTGAACTTCCCAAACGTTGTATTGAGATGTTCACATTTGCAGGGGATGTAGTGCTAGATCCATTCCTAGGCTCGGGGACTACTGCTGTAGCTGCAAAGATGACTGGAAGGAAATATGTCGGTTGTGACTTGTCTGAAGAGTATTGCGCAATAGCAGAAGAAAGACTAATTCAGACTGATGAATATTCACCTGCGCTCATTCAAACAGAGTGATTAAGCCTCACAAATACCCCTTTGAGTTCCATGGGAGTCGTTTTGAACTATTGACTACAGGAATGTAACATGGAGGACGAACTATCAACACTAGTTGGTCCTGAAGGGGAAGATTGGAGAGTTCCGGTTAGTGAACTAGAATCAAGACAATCTAAACTTGCTTCTATGCTATCTGAAGCAGGGCACGAGGCGGCCTTAATTCAAACACCAGTAGACTTGTATTACTACACCGGAGGCAGGCAAAATGGCTCCTTATTGGTTACTGCAGATGGGCAGGCCCGCTTTTTCGTACGCCGTTCAATCTCTCGCGCTAAACACGAATCCGGTGGAAATGACTCTCCTCATTCGGTAGAAGCATTCCCTAGAATGGCAACCTTTGCAGAAGATATCAACTGTACCCCATCAATGCAATTTGGAGAATTGCCTCATACATTCGCAACTCGTTTCGCATCTAAGATTGGTGCAACTAAAGATTGTACCCAAATCGTTCACGCACAGCGCGAAGTCAAAAGTGATTGGGAATTACAGATGATGGCAGATGGTGCTGAAATTCAGATGCTAATGTTCGAAGCAGTCGAAGCGGTTGGGGGAGAAGGTGTTCCTGAAATTGAATTAGTTGCTGCAGCAGAAGCGGTCAGCAGAGCCGCAGGATTTGGAGGCAACGTCCAGATGAGGCGTTTCCCTCTTCAATGCGACAGAGGAGTAATTGTTGCAGGTAGAGCAGGAGGAATACCTTCCTTCTTTGATTCAGCAGTCGGCGGAACAGGACCGCATCCAATGGCATCTATGGGCAGTGGATTTACTACGATCAAAGCGAATGATCCTGTATTAGTCGATTTAGTACACGTACACCGTGGCTATGTCGTTGATGCGACAAGAATGTTTGTGGCAGGGTCACTCTCAGATGAATGGCAAGGCCGACTAGAAGATATGGTCGCAGTCAAAGAAGTAGTAGTCGATGTTCTAGATCAGGGATTAGATTGCTCTGAAGCCTGGAGGCAAGCATATGCTCTGGCTGAGGAATTAGGGCATTCCGAACATCTCATGGGAATGGCTCCAGACCAATCCAGGTTTTTGGGACATTCAGTCGGATTACAATTAGATGAATCTCCAGTAGTCGCAGAAGGGTTTGACCGCCCACTGCCAATCGGCGGAACTATGGCAATTGAGCCAAAAGTTGTACATGCCGGTGGCAGCATCGGTAGCGAAGATACTTGGGTTAGAGACGACGAAGGAATGCGTCCTATCACTGCAGATGGAGCAATTCCTTGGATCACAGAATGGTGATATTATGGCTGAAAAAATAGTACTAGATGATGACTTTACAGAGAAGACGAGTGACTGGGACGAGTCAGATGTTGGTAAGAGAATTGCAATACGCAAAACCCCTAATGGCACATATTTCAACGAAATCATCGCCCATGTATTTTGTCAGTTTTGTGCTTCAGAATTCATCGGCCCGGCACGTGAAGCAGGCGGTTTCCTAGGTGGTCACGAATGTTTCCACGCATGGGAAGTCTCACAAGCCATCGGCCGTGAGGACGGGCTGGTGGAGTGAAAATGGCCAAGCCGTATTCTTCAAGTCATATTGGATTCGTTTCTTCGGGTTTTACAGAAATGCGCCTATCAGGTGCAGTAAAAGAGCAACTAGTAGAAATGTTAGTTGCAGAAATAGACCGTATGGTTCCTGCAATGGAATCGGCAACACTCTCAGCAACGCCTGACAAGAAGACTCTAGACGATACCAATAGGACACGATTGAATTATAATCGAACAAGGGAATTGATGATAGAGAGGTTATCTGATCTCGAAAGCGTAGGTTCAGAAGCAGTTCAAGCCGGAATTGAACATCTTGAAACATATCTCAAGCGCACACTCAACAATGCTGAAATGGCTGCATCAAAAGATCGAGTTAACACGATAAAACCTCGTCATATCCAGACAGCAACCGTTTCATTAACCGATGAAACAAATAGCGAAATGGCGCCATCTGAAGAAGTTGAAGAAGACCTTCTTGAAGGTCAGGTCAGCGGTTCTGCTTTGACCCCAATGGTCTTGAGAAAGCTAGCACGCAGTTTCGGCGGAATGCCGATTACAGATGCAGCAGTTGAAGAACTCCTCCTGCTGTATTACGAAGTTGTAGATGAAACTGGACAGAATATTCGTGAACATGCCCAACTAGGAAGTAATCCAGCAGCGTTTATCGATTCACTAGACAAGATGAAGGATTTGATGATGCTTGGTTGGATACGAAGGATGCTAGCACGAGCTGGCAAGGATGCTGAAGAGAGAGGATACAAGAGAATCGATGTTGAACAACTGATTCACCTCGACCCATTCGAGTGAATTAATTTACGAAAAAAGTACGAAGATTATATCGCCTAATCCACTCATTAACAATAGCATGAGTACCACCTGTAATCCAACAATGACCCCACATGTAACAACTGCCTTTTGCGCGAGTTGTGTTCCGGGGTGCCCAGGGTGTACTAGAGTCATATTCCTCTCTTTGATTGCATAATACAAACACGGAACAGACATCAGAAATAGAAGTAGCCAAAAACTCAAAACTGCAAGTATGATCAACAATTTGGAACTCGTCTCCGGCCAATCTTGAGTGCTACTTATTTCTCCGTCCAATGTTGTCGAATTAATCTCTATAGCTTGAGGCTTTGAGGAATTCACAATACATCTTGGTTTTACTTTGACTATCAATCTTTGCCAAGTACGCAGTTATCGAGAACTAATTGGGATGTACCGTGTAGATTGCACGGGCACACCTTCTTATTGGAGATGTTCTTCGGCCCAAATGAGGAATCAACATGGGTAACATGATTGGAAAGGCTGCTCCAGAATGGAGCGCAACAGCATACGACAATGGTGAGAAGAGAGTAATGTCAAGCGAAGACTTGGCTGGAAAGTGGTACCTAATTTACTGGTATCCTTTCGATTTCACATTCATCTGTCCTACAGAGATTGTAGGATTTGAAGAACTAAAGGAAGACTTCGAAGACGACGGAATCACAGTAATCGGATGTTCAACCGATTCATTCCACAGCCACAAGGCTTGGTTCGCAGACTCTGCAATATTCCCTGCAGGAGTTTCCCACCCAGTTATTGGTGACACAACACACCGTGTAACAAAGGACTTCAACATGATGAACAAGGAACTAGGCTGCGGATTCCGTGGAACAGTACTTGTTGACCCAGAAGGAGTAGTAAGAATGTACTCAATCAACGGTATGGATGCAGGAAGATCTCCTGCTGAAGTTCTACGTACCTGTCAGGCTGAACAAGTCGGTGGACTATGTGGCGCTAACTGGAAGAAAGGCGACGGCTTCGCTGCTTGATTAGGTGATTGAAATGGAGATGCTCGGTCCAAAGGACTGGGAAGATTTTCTATCTGCGCCTGTAGCTGTGCTAATGTTGGGTAAAACTGACTGTGCGGCATGTGAAGAGTGGACTGCTGAATTGCAGAACCACGAAATTCCAGAAGGTGTCAGAATTGGAAAGATTCTTCTCGACAAGCCAGGATATGGTCGATTCAAAATCGCTCATGACTGGGTTGCAAATGTCGACGTGTTACCATTCAATGCAATCTATGTCAATGGTGAAATGAAGAAGCAATGGGCTGGAGGCGGCATGGAACGCTTGCAGACTAGGCTGAATCGATTCATTTGAATTGTTAACAAACAACAATACAGGTAATGCATTTCGAAGCGATTAGTGTACTCTGTACTTCTAGCCGCTTTATTCGCTGGCATAGTGGCAATTCTAGTAACAGTAGCCATTGAGAAATGGGGTGGTATCATTGGTGGGATACTTGGTACTCTCCCTACAACAATCGTTCCAGCAACCATTGGAATGTATGTTGAGGGAGGTTCTGATGATCTTGCTACCAGCATGTCACTGATTCCATTTTGGATGCTACTCAATGCTCTTTTCGTTGCATCTTGGGTTGTTTATCCTAGAATGAAAGAAGGAGTAACGCTCGCTCAAATGACAATAGTTTCACTTGGATTCTGGTCTGTTTTAGCTATACTGATGACGATTTCATTAACAGAGGCTCTCAATTATTTTTCAGAGAATGCAGTCGGTGTTGCCGGATTGGTTGCATTACTTGGGCTTGGTATCTGGATGACCTGGGTTCCACAAAAAGCACCAAAGGGAACCAATTCTGTAACAGTGAAGGTACTAATGATGCGCGGATTGGCTGCTGCAACTGCAATTGGAATCGCAGTTCAATTATCCAGTATGGGCCAGCCAATCATTGCAGGCTTAGCCTCCGTTTTCCCGGCTATTTTCTTGACTACAATGGTAGCATTATGGGTGGCTCAAGGCTCTGATGTTCCAACAGGCGCAGCAGGGCCAATGATGTTAGGAGGCTCTTCAGTGGCTGTTTATTCACTGATTGCGCCGTGGGCTTTACCAGAATATGGGATTCTTATTGGCACTCTTATCTGCTGGTTTTCAGCAGTGATTTCGACCTCAATTCCTGCCTATTCCTACTTGCGCTGGAGACAATCTTATCTTTCACAAATCGATTAACGGTGAAATTACTCAAAGTAAATCTTGAATCACTGAGAGAACATCATCGCTCTTTGAGACAACTTTCCAAGGAGTGATCGGTACGGTCTTCAAATCCTTCTTCATGCGCTCAACACCGCCTCCGCTGATGTTCAATACAGTACAATCATCAGCCTTGATGTCGCCACTTTCTAGAGCTTGAATTAGACTGGCCAGCGCAACAGCCGCAGGTGTCATGATGTCAATCCCTTCAATAGATTCAAACAACTCTTTGGCTTCCACTGCATCTTCCTTAGAGACCACATATGTTTGGCCATTAGAATCTTTGAGAATATCGTAAACTCCGCCTTTCACTTCGTATGCAGGAGCCTTGTTCAGCAAATAATCAGAGAAAACCTCGACTTCTTCCTCTGGGAAATCAGAATCGATCAAAGCAGAGCGGCCCGCTTGCCAGGCATTGTGAATCGGACAGTGCTCTACATTCTGGCTCACGTGTTGTCTAGGAACAGGGCCATCGAACAATCCAGATTGAATCAATCTGTTTGCCATCTCATTTACTCCAACGGGGCCAGGCCCTCCACCAATGCCCTGGAAATAGTGCATTGGTAGTTTGCCAATAGTGTATGCAGCATCAACAATCAGACTTCCGATTCCGTCTCTACGAGCAACATTGTGGATTCCTCCTTCCATTTGCCAATTGTCTAATTGCTGAGAAATCTTCTTTGCGAATATTTTAGCGTCATAGTAATCTCCATCCTCAATAACAACTAATTTCACTGAACTACTTGGGTGTCCTTCAGGAATATACAATCTCTTAGCATGTTCCTTTCCAACTACAACAATCAATGGGAAGTTTTCTAGTCCACAGAAGTATGAAAATGCTCTAGCAGTATTGCCTGCACTTGCACATATCATACCGCTACAACCCTTCTCTCTAAGTCTCATCAATGTTGGAACTGCTTCCATATCTTTGAACGAACCAGTTGGACACATACCTCCTTTTTCAGGCCAGTATCCATGGTAAGTGATCCACAGATCAGTCATTCCTAGTGCATCTTGTAACTCAGTAGATTTGTATGTGACAGTACCTGCTTGGTTTTTTGAAACCCCTTCATGAGGCATCCAATTTTGGAATTTGAATAGGCCCTTTTATTCAATATTTATTGATAATTCTGAGCCATATTCGGTATGAAGTAAAGCCCCTTCAGTGTGGTGAAGTGTGTAATCGCCATCAATCAATTCTTGTGTTGACAGACACCTTAGTTGATATTTCATAGAGATGCCCAGTTGGGGGGGTTTTGCAAGTGTATATCATGCTTCTTAGAGTAAATGTCTAATCGTGGCTAAAAGAGTCGGGGTTTAGCAATATGCAATGTGGAATTGGGAGATTGATTAATCCACAATTTCATGTCCGATAATTAACAACGCGATTGCAATTATAGTCAAAGTTCTCTGCATATGCAGAAGACGAGCACCTTTACGGAATTCCTTTGGAGGCCACTTCCATTGCATCAAAGATCCACTGAACACTAACGCCCATAACGCGCCCATTGCAACCCAAAGAGTCCAATGCCATTCCAATACATAGCCGTGAGCAGTACCGATAACTACAGTCGCAAGACCAATCCAATTGTGTATTTTCATGTAATATCTGTTGAATACTCCTAGTTTCCGCTTAAATGGCCTTGGCTCTTTACCAAATAAATCAGGACCATTCTTCCTCAGCCATTTGAAACTAGGTCTCCATAATGCAATAGAGCAAGTCCCTATCATCAGTATTTGAGCTACTTCACCAAGGTCCTCGGCGTCAGTACCCATTATTGTCTCATCATCATCATCGTCGTCATCATCGTCGTCATCATCGTCGTCATCATCTGCAAGGGCACTGGGGGCCAAGAGAAGCATCAACGCCAACATTAGTATCAAGATTTTCGACAATTTCATAGCGAGTCTAGAATATGATAGTAATTAACACTACCTCAAAACATGTCTTCACATGCCTAAGAAGAACACCATTGTCATTACAGCGACTACGAATATCAAAATGATTTGAGTCAGAAGTTTTGGCTCGTCATCTTCACTCTGAGCAAAGTCATTCCAATCTTCTTCCATGCCTTTACATCTCGTACCTTATGAAAAAAGTTAGTTTATACGTTAGGTTATAATTCATCGATTAAGAGTTCGATTCCAGCGGTCGCTTGCGGGAACCCCAACTACATTTATTGTGGCAAATGTTACACCTTTAATTTGGCATAATTTCAGTTTGAATGCATCCAAGTCTAGTAAACAGCAAGGGCAGTGAGGACGGTTCGGCTTCACTGTGATAGTCACTTCACCATCTTCCTTGACTTCGATATTCTGTACGATATCACGGCTTGCCCATGAGTCTTGATCATGAGGATCTTTCCAGTCTCCTGCAAGACGAACGACTTTGCGCTGCAAAGCAGCATACTTACGGCTCACTCAACATCCTCCAAGCGCAATTGTTCTACCTTTCCTTCAGCATTGGAAAGTTCAGTTTGACATTCTTTGAGTAATTTAGAACCCTCCTCAAATAATTTTAGAGTTTCATCAAGGTCAGTCCCACCTGCTTCTAAAGCAGCAACAATTTGTTCAAGTCTTTTCATAGATTCTGCATAACTCATTCTTTCACCTCAGTTTGTACCTGGCCATCCTTCAATACTACTGTCAGAGGGTCACCTGCCTTCAACCCGACGACACTCGTCACAGGCATTCCTTTCTCATTAACAGCCATCGAATATCCTCTTTCGAGTACATTTGTGGGATTTGTTGACTTGAGAATAGAGTCGAATCCAGTTAAGCGATTTTTTTCCCGCATCAATATCCTATCAGTTGCAGATTGAATCCGACTGACGAATTGGGATTGCTTTAGACGAGCGTTTGAAATACCTCTCATTGGAGCTGCACGCAATCTGATAATCAAATTACCAATTTTCTCATTATTTCGAGTAAACAATCTGTCAATCGCAAAGTCTAGTCTGTCTGCTGCCTGTGCAACAATCGCTACCAATTCTTCCTTTATTGGAACGACTCTCTCAATTGCGTTTGATGGAGTAGATGCGCGTATGTCTGCAATCATGTCACTGACCATGTAATCTGATTCATGCCCCACCGCACTTACAACGGGCACAGGGCTGTCAATAATCGCTTGACATACCGACTCTAAGTTGAACGACCAAAGGTCTTCAGGAGAGCCACCTCCTCTTCCAACGATGATGAGATCGGCTGATTCTGATGCGAGTTTCAATGCTTGGATTATCTGTTGGGGTGCAGAGTTACCTTGTACTAATACGGGTATTAGAGTGTATGAAAAACCGGGCCATCTATCTGAAATCAACCGCTCCATATCAGATAGGGCAGCACTTCCTGCACCAGTAATAATATGCAATCTCTTGGGAATTAGTGGTGGTACTAACCTTGGTCTATCCATCGTGCCATCATGGCGCCATTTCTGAATCAACTCTTGCCGAGTTTTCTCTAATTCTCCAATGCTTTTGACAGGCTGAACTCTACTGGCTTTGAACTGCATACGGCCAGTTTTCACGTAGACATCAATGCCTCCCAATGCCACCAATTTATTTCCAACCTTAATGTCTTGAGAGGAGAATGAATTATTGCCATTAAACAATACACAATCGATTGAACCATTACTATCTGTTAGTGTAAAATAAGAATGCCCAGACCTCGCTAATGTCAGCTTAGTTAATTCACCAATGATGGCAGCATTGGCTAGATATGGCTCATTCACTAATGACTTGCGTGCGAGGGCAACAAATTGGCCCACCTCTAACGCTTCACCCGCCATATTCCAACATAAGCGTCGATAGTTCTTGAATAATCCCATTTCAGAGAAGAGGTTTTGAGGGGGGTGCTGGTCGCCACATCCGTTCCAGACAGGGGTTGGCCCCTTCTTGGAATGGTGATATTATGTCTGATAAGGATACTTCAAAGGATAATTCCGATGATGAGGAAGACTGGATGTCATATGCCAATGCAGGGTTCGGGGCTACCGATTATTCGCTCTGGGATGATTCCAGTGCTGCTGAATCGAAAGCCGTTGAAGTACCAGATTGGGATGATGAAAACCATCAGTTGGATACTGGTGAAGAAGAAATCCCGGCGGCACCTCGCCCAGCGGGACTCAAGCATTTGGTGAGGATTGGAGCCTGTAACCATTGTTTAGGACGTGTTGGAGGCAAGAAAAGATTCGGTCAAAGCATTCTTGAATCCGGTATTGAAATTCGTAACTCAGTCGTAGAAACAGATTCTACTATGTCACAAGCACGAGAACTGGAACCATTATGCCCGTTCTGTGAAAACTTGTTCGAAGAAGCACCTCTACTTGCTGAACTAATCAAAGAAGCAGTTGGTGAGAGGGAATGTTTCCGCCTGCAATTAGGTGCTAGGATACCCAAAGACCAAACTGAGGCTGAAGATCATTTACGCAAGCGATTCGGTGCAGGTGGATCACTACCGCTCAAGTCGAGTTTAGTTGAGGAGGTTGCTCACCAATTAAACGCCATAGACTTCGGGGTAAAGTTGGTAATTGATAAACCCGAAATTCTCGCTTTAATCGATGTCTTGACACTCACAGTTGAACTAGACATCCGTTCTCATTACATGTACGGCAGATACAGGAAACTAGAACGTGGAATTCCACAGACAAAATGGCCTTGTCGCTCCTGTAAAGGTCGAGGATGTGTCAAGTGTGACCAGACCGGTTTGCAATATTTGTCCTCTGTTCAAGGTTTGATTGGTGACCCGTTACTCGAAATTTTCGGTAGTAGGGAACATGCATTCCATGGAATGGGAAGAGAAGATATCGATGTTCGTTGCTTAGGTCGAGGACGGCCATTTGTAATTGAACTCAAGAAACCAATCAAGCGCGATATAGATTGTATAATGTTGATGAAAACAATCAATGAAGCTGCTGATGGCAAACTCGAGGTTTCAGATATGAGGCCTTCAAATCGAAGTGAAGTAGTTAGGGTCAAGGATACCCCTGCTGAGAAGTCTTACCGGATAAATTACCGAATCGAGCCACTGACTCAAGTAGAATTAGATGAATTGACTCAAATTATGGAAGTGCCGAAGAACAATCAGGACCGTAACCGCAGACGTAAAGACCACCATATGGGCAAGAAGCGTAAGCAGAAAGAAGAACCAAAACCAATCGATTTCACACAATTGAAAAAGGCGGAACTCGTTGCTCTATGTGAAGAAAAAGGTGTCTCAAAAAGCGGAACTAAGGATGTTTTAATAGACAGATTAAGCAATTTCAAGGAAGAAACTCTCCCATTACCTGACCCAGATTATGTCATGGAAATTATGGAAAAGTTACAGGGCTGTACACTGGCACAGAGGACACCTGAGCGGGTTGCACACCGTCGTGCAGACAAGATTAGGCGCCGTAAAGTCATAGAAACATCTGGTCCTTCAATCGAGGTCGGCGATGATGGAACTTTGATGGGGCAATTCGATCTAAGATGTGAATCTGGGACGTATGTCAAGGAAACAGTTCACGGGGATGGAGGAAGAACTCAGCCTTCAATCGCTTCTCTAATCAAGGCTAAATGTACAGTCGAATGGCTCGATGTAGCCGATATACACGCAGACTGAGCGCGTCGCGGTGCTTATATGCGCCGGGTGGGTCGGCAGGTTGCTTCGAATGGTCTAATGACACTAGAAGCAGGAGTGCGAAGAACATGCAGAAATCCAAAGGCCAACGCCAAGGCACACGTAGTATACTGCGCAGAGGACGTCATCAGAGAGGACGCGTAAGCATTTCTCGCATCATGCACGAGTACTCTGAAGGCGACCGTGTGGCTATCATTCTAGATGGTGGACAACAGATGGGAATGCCTCACCGCAGATTCCAGGGACGTACCGGATTTATTCAGAGGCGCCAAGGTAAGGCCTGGGTCGTTGCAGTCAAAGACGGTAACATGCAGAAGACAGTCGTCGCTCGCCCAGAGCACCTCAAACCACTGGAGTGATTCTAATGACTGATGAAGGTACATTCACAGACTTTTCCTCTGTAAGGGATATGCTATTGGATGCTCAAGAGCGCCGTGGCTTCCTTACTTACGAGCAGAAAGCAGCTCTACAGCATGCAGAGTGGGCAGCTAGTGGTAACAGAAATGGTTACTCTACAGAACCTAAGGTCTTTACAGAAATATTCAACGCAATCATGGAAATTGAACTTTTCCAGAAGTACCCTGAACTAGCAGCTAAGCTAGCAGAACTTATGCCAATGCATTCAGATGATGTACGTGCGGTTATCGCTAGCCGTCGTATCTCTATCGAAGGCGGAGATGTCGAAGCAGTACTCGACATCGTTCGCCAGCATGTCGGTGTTGAGTGAACTCCGACGGTTGGTGAGCGAAATGCGTAACGATCGTCGTGGCGGCCAGCGCAGAAACCAACGCTCTGACAAACCAGACCCCCTACTCAAAGTAGAATGGTGCAGAGTAATCGACCATCCTGAAGCAGGCGGAGTCGTTGTTGTAGTTACTGAACCTGCTTTGCATGTGATTCGACTTCGTGCTAAGCCTAGTGCAGGCCTTCAGATGGTCGGCGCCCGGCTTTACATGGGTATTGACCATTCCAAGAGAGATGTAATCCAGGATATTCTAGGATTTGCTAGAATCCGTGACTTATCTAATTCAGCTTCTCTTGAATTACCATTCGTAATTCAGCAATTTATCGAAGACACCCCAGATATTTTCCTACAACAATTCTTCAACCGTGCAGGAAATCTTTCTTTGAAGATGCACGCATTCGAATTATTGGCTGGTGTTGGAAACAAGAAGGCTATGGAAATGGTTGCGAGCCGTGGACGAGCTGGCTGGGAGAGTTTTACTCAACTGAATGAAGATTGCACAATTAATGCGCCAGAACTTCTTGCGAAGCGTATCGTATCTGAGATTGAGGATAGAAATCTTCAGCCTCGTTTGATAGACCTACTTCTTCGCCAGGATGAGTGATTCACATGGGCCACGGTGCCCGTGTTCTGATTGAACGCCTGAGAATGCGTCAAGACAATGTTAAGGCTCTAGGTCAACACTTTCTAAACAATGAAGAAGTTCTAGATGAGACAATGAGATTGTCTGATGTAAAGCCCGAAGATCATGTTATCGAAATCGGCCCAGGCCCTGGTGTTTTGACAGAGAGACTTTTGGATACTGGATGTACTCTTACAGCAATCGAATTAGATTCAGGAGTCTGTGAATTTCTGCGAGATAACTTCTCTTCCCTAGAGTTGATTGAGGGGGACGCTCTCCAAGTAAAGTGGCCCATTGCTAACAAAGTAGTGGCAAATATTCCTTATCAGATATCTTCTCCTCTAATCGATGTAATCACCCGAACTCCTTCGATAGAAGAGGTAGTAATCTTAGTTCAAGAAGAATTTGCAGAACGATTAGTTGTCGAATGGGAAAGTGACAAAGGAAGTTTAGGGATGTGTACAATGATGGATTGGGATTGCACTTTCGAGATGAGAGTGGGACCACATTGTTTCACACCATCTCCACAAGTACATTCGCGCCTAGTGACTATGACAAGAATCGAATCTCCTGAAAATTCCAAACTTGCTAAACTGTTGATTCGGCAAGCATTTGCTCAAAGACGCAAAAAAATCAGAAATACGCTTTCTAGAGCTCCAAAAAGAATCGCTAGAGTTAGCGGCTGGCATGCAAAGGCCTATCGCGATGCCATGCAGTCTGTTGATTGCGACTTCTTCGATGAAAGGCCTGAAGATTTAGATTTGGAAGATTGGTTAGAATTAGCGGGACTTCTGGAAGACGCGCGAGCGGCGATGGGTTGACATCTAACCGCCCGCTCGGCCTGTCTCGTCGGAGGGGTGCACATGGCAAAGAAGGACACATATCTGGCTCTATTACGTCGAGGAATTGACGAAACCACAGCAATGCAATTAGCAGATGCTGGTATCAAAATTGGAGATCTGAAAAAGATCGACAAATCTCAGTTGGTTGAGAATTATGGATTGAAGCCAGATATCGCAGACGGTGTCTTGGAAATAATTACAGCAGGCCCCCAATCACACGGTAAGGAAAGATTCCTTTCCAAGGTTCTAGCACCTGATCGCAAGCCTGAGAGCAAGATCGAAGAACTCAAGTTCAAGCGTAAGCAAAAGGACGTTCTCTCTGAATTAGCAGAGCAAAAAGAACGTCTGAAACTTGCTAAGGCCGAGGCATTCCGTGCTCAGAAATTAGTAATGAATCGTCTTGGTAAGACAGTCGAACTGATTGTCAAATTAGAAAACAACCTTCATGATGAAGGTAAGGACGACCAGAAGGTAAAGATTCGTGACCAACTCGAAACACGTGGTTTAGAAGCAGCTCGTGATCACGAGATGTTGGAATTAGAAGGAACTCCACAGGATATAGTGGACTTCCGTCGTAAGATTGTTCCAGAACTAATCCTACATGCATGCCCTGAATGCAATGAGGAAATGGATCCACGAACAAGTAGAAACCCAGATGATTCAGCAAATTGGTCATTCATCTGCTGGGAATGTGAAACACCATTCGCCCCAGGACTTTCATCCACAGTGGACACCATTATGGAAAACGGTGGCAGAATCCAAATCGACCCAGATGCACGCCCAAGGAACCCAGTTCCACCAAAGCCTGCATCACAGGACTTTGCAACAATCAACGAATTAGTGAAGGCAGAATTAGTACAAACCGGTGCCGATGCAGATTCCATGACTCAAGCAGCAGAACAATCAGTTCTCACAAGTGGATTGATGAGTATCAATGATTGGATTGACCAAACATTGGCTGCTAAGAGTTACATCCAGGCACAAGAAGACCGTGAAGATTTCATCTTGCGAACAGGTGCAGGTGCTACAAAGTTCAACAAGTGGATGAAGAAGGCGGGACTTTACTTCAACAAGCAAACAGGCCGCTGGTCACGTTGGGAAGACCGTTGAGGTGCTTCTATGGGGCTCATCCGTTTCCTACGTGGTGCTAAACTGCTTGGGCAAACAAATGAGATAACCGGTAAATCTCTAGTTGAGCATGCTTATGCTGCTAACGTCGACATTCCTACTAACTGTACCAGTGGCAATTGTGGTTCATGCATGGTTACTCTTCTGTCAGGTAAAGTAAGTCTTCCAGAACCTCTAACTCCTGGATTAGATGAAGAAATCGTCGAAGAAGGAGCCAGGTTAGGATGTATTGGTATTCCAACTGGAGATGTTGACATCGACATTTTACCCCCACTCTGAGGTCAAGTTATGGACATACCAATTTGGATTTGGGCCTTAAATATTGTAGGCGTGGGTGTCGCAGTGTGGTTTTTATCATGGAGACTTAGGTCGAAACTTGCTGAAGTTGAAGAAAGACATGTAATGAGCGGTATGACTCATCGTAAACGCATAGATGAGGATAATTGACTCCCCAAAACGCATATGAGAGACAGGCCGAGGCGTGTTCATGGCCGAACTTCGACTACAGACCACTGGTGCAGGCGTAATAGCATCATCAGAGTTCACACTAGATGGTATTGAAGAGGCGGTAAAAGGCAAAGGCTCAGCATGGCTTGATATTTTGAAACCTGATGATGAAGTTAAACAATGGTTGGAAAATATTGGAATCGATGAGTTGGCTATTGAAGATATATTTGGGCATGCTAGCGATACGGTTCAGAGGTTTCACGGCCATCGATTCATTGTAGTTCGAGCTCGTGATGCAGATAATCGATTGGATACTGAACCAGTTGCAATAATTCTTAGAGGAGATTTAATGATCACCGTTCGAGGGACAAGAATCCCTGCTCTGGATGTATTCAGTAGGCGCTTGAAGACTGCAGATGATGACGAAATCGCCATAGGAGTCGATTTCCTATTGTACGAACTATTGGATTCAATTGCAGATGATTGGACTCCAATTCTTTCGGAATATTCCAACAAACTCGATGACTTAGAGTACCAAGTGTTTGACCCATCCAAAGCATATGAAGGATTATTGGAAGGACTCCACGACCTCAAAAGATTGCTACGTGAAGCGAGTAAATCGATTGAGTCTCTTCAGTCTGCATGTTTGCGACTATTGAAACCTGGAGAGAGATTAATCAACGAATCTTCACTCGCATTCTTCACAGATTTGCAACAATTATCAAACACTCTAGTGAAGCGATGCTCTGCTTATTCAGCGGGTGCTACCAGCACTAGAGACACCTATCTCTCACACGTCAGTATGGATTTAGCATTGTCAAATGCTAAACTAACTGAAGTAATGACGACACTGACAATTATTGGTGCAATCATGCTTCCATTGACTTTGATTGCAGGAATATTTGGAATGAATACCCAACTACCAGCTGAGTTAAACGAGATCGGAGGATTCTGGACAATCATGGCCGGAATGACAATCTTCACCATAACAATGCTGAGTTGGTTTAGGAAAAAGAGTTGGATTTGATTATTCATCTAATCCAATATTCGGTTTTGGCTCGATAATTCCTAATGCAGCAGTTGTTAGTACCATAGATGCAATTAGTGATAGCAATATCATCATTGCAGAGAATAGTCCAAAGGTGTTGAAAAGACCCATCGAGGAAGTTGCAATAATTGAGAATCCAGCAATATCTGAAACTGCTGAACCAACCAGTGCCAATGCACAAGCGCCACCAACACCGTTCAGGGCTTGGCGATGGTTTTCTCCTTTTTCTCTACCTTCTCTATACCGTTCGGTAACGTGTATACAATAGTCAATACCCACTCCTAAAGATATCGTGGCAATAGTAACCGTCACTATGTTGAGTGAATACCCGAGAGCGTAAATCAAACCATATAACCAAATTACAACCAGCAGAATTGGTGTCAATGAAATCAGTGCTTGCTTTATTGAACGGAATCCAATTGATAGCGTGATTAGTACGAATAGGGAACCTAAGAATAGCGAAGATTGCATTTCAGATTGCATTCTGTCACTTGCAACGAATCGGGTAATCGGCTTACCCGTTAGCATAACCCAGGTCAATGGCTTGTCATCTTCCATACTACCTTCTTCCTCCCAAGTTCCGCTTGACAGATTGAACATCGGGTCTAAGTCACGTTTTATTTCTTCCAGACCGGGTCCCATTGTAGGGAAGTTTTCAGGAGAAGTAATACCGAATCTAATAATCATCTTATCGTAGAAGATTTCGTTTCCATCTACAGAAAGCCATACTCTTTCAGGATCAATCTCTTCACTAGGTGCGATGTACAAATCGACTAAGGATGAAGGAACTTCAGTGCCAGGGATACCATCTAAGGACAGAACTCCATAAAGGAATATTATACAATCTCTGTCATCAAGATCAGGAGCGCTTAGGACTCCTGAAGTGTCACATCCAGACTCATTGTATCCTCTGGCCCAGAATGGTTCAGGGTTGCCAATTAGTGATGCTGATGCAGCAATTACAAACTCATCTATTGCTAAAATGTCGACTGAGCCATCAGGAGTTCTGGTCATTTTATCTGTGACTCCCTCGGTCTTCAGATTGGCATTTTGTCTAAATTCATCAATCGCTCTGAATACTTCAGGGTCAGCCACATCCCCTTCGATTAGTAGCATGGCAGGTTCTCCTTCATCCGAGAATCGTTCGGTTACTACCCCAACTCCGAGTGCGAAATCAGACTCATCATCTAGGAAGTCATCAACTGCGAAGTCACCTTCCAATTGCATCATTCCCCATGCAGCGGGCAAAGTCATGATGAGACAAATTATTGCTATCAGAACCGGTCTTTTTCCCGTCCCTGAAGTCACTGCAATGTCTTGCAGCAATTCTTTTTTGATGAATTTACGACTTACCTTAGGTGTTGTACTCTTGCCTTTACTCTCCATCCATTCATCGAATGAGACTCTTACCAGTGGTGCCCAAATCCCTGTTAGGAGGAATGCTGCTAGAACCCCTAGTGCCGCTTCTACACCGAATGAACGCAGTGCTGCAACGTCACTGAACAGGTTAGCAGCAAATGCAGCCATAGTTGTCAGAGATGTAAGCATGATTGCCCTACCCACTCGATTGACAGTTATTTTGCCAGCTTCTGTAGCATCTTTACCCAGATTTCGTTCCTCTTTGTATCTGTGTAAGGCGTGTAATGAATCATCTATGCCTAATGCTAGAACTAGGATTGGTAAAAGGTTCGAGAATTGCGATCTTGATATGATGTCAAATCCAAACCATCCAAACAAGGTAGATGCATGTCCGATCATGCCTTGCATCCACAGAAGAGCGCCGCCGAGTGCCATAGAAACGATTGCTACATCTGACCACCTTCGTAGGGATGCATACAACAGAATTATGATTACTAATCCCATTACAAATACTAGTCCTCCGGAGTTCTGCAATTCTCTGTTTACTTCTACATTGACAGCTTGGCCCACTAACAATGTGAGGGAGTGATTGTCGTGACTTCTTAGATGTCCTTCCAGATTCATTACCGACCATTCAATTGAGCACGGTGACTCCAAACCTTGACAGTATTCTGATGTGTAGTTAGGGGGGTGTAGTAGTAATTCTGTTCCGCTTAATCGATAGCCTCCGATTACAACCCCATCGTCAGTGAAATCTATTTCGCTTTCAGAATGTGCATCTTTCCAAACATTAGTCCATCCTGCCTTTTCCAATTCGGCTCTGTCTAACTGGACGAGCAACCAAGATGCAGATGCAGACCATCTGCCAGGACCCGGTCTGGCATTCTCCCAAGTCCCGTCAACATTCAAGGAACCGCCGATTGGACCTCCTACAATACCTGCATTTTCATCGGCACTGACGAATCCTCTGTCCAAGGAGAGCCATCTGAGGAAATCAGAACCATTGGACATAGCCATGCGGTTGCTTGCTAGGTCAATGTGAGCCTGGGTTAGTTCTGGATCATCAAAAGTTAGACATTCTAACACTCCACAATCATACCAGTTTGTTGCTGGAGGTTCAGTTCCAGACAGAGTCATAGTTGGTTGTGTAAGTACTGATTCGTTAGCCATGAAGCCTCTGAAAATATCGGCTAGGCTCATGACTCCTGAGGTCTGTAGGCCTGTTACATCATTGATGAACGGTTTGGTATACTGCCCCAACGGGTGATCGTAAATCACTTCGTGTTTAGCCTCAATCTCTTTGAGAATCGTTAGATTGAGAATCCCTCCATCGGTAGCAGTAATTCCTTTCCATTCCTGTCCTGCAGGAACGATTTCAGATGCTTGGGCGAAACTTGAGTAATCGGGAGTTCCATCTTCTAGGAATGGCACTGGGGCTGCGGTGGAACCAACTTCGGCGGGGTCTCTCACACTAACGACGAATCCGAGTATAATTTCAGTAGTCGTAAATTCGTCGTTTATTTTCCTCTCGGCGGTTAGCTCTGGAGATTCCATATCGTATGATTCCATATCGATTGGTTCAAGCGCTTTTAGCACTCCTGGAATCATCAATAGTGTGAGGACAAATACGGCGACGTGAACCTTTTTACGATGAGGAACCAAGAAATTAGAGAATGCCTCAAAGTTCGCCATCGCTATACCCCCTATCTTCTCGTTATTGAACAGTTGTATTCATGTGTGTGATATGTAACGCAGGTCTGCGCGGGGGTCGCCCAGCTTGGTCAACGGCGGTGGGTTTAGGTCCCATTCCTTATTGGTTCGCAGGTT
>Ga0233444_10000833_pt1 | contig 37647 bp, 30 predicted proteins | sample SI_124_October20_6_FD_182792 | JGI IMG/M metagenome (GOLD analysis project Ga0233444, IMG submission 182792) | Seawater microbial communities from Saanich Inlet, British Columbia, Canada - SI_124_October2016_10_MG | ecosystem: Environmental > Aquatic > Marine > Inlet | place: Canada: British... | reverse complement strand
TGAGGGACAGCACGCATGAAGGCGAAGAATCTCGACAGCGAATCGTTGAATCTCTGAGAGACAATCCAAAGCATTTCTCTGCTTTACGTAGTGATCTGCAAATGGGAAAAGGGCAACTTAGACGTCATCTCGACATCCTCCTAGAAACAGGAACAGTGGTTGAGACTGAAGTAAAAAATCGTAAAGAATACTCAATCTTTGATGAATAAAACATAGTCAAATAATCAGAGGGGGGTCCTTTGAAGCGACGGGTAAGCAAAGGGTAGCCTTCAATATGACCCACTGCGAACGTTAAGGGGCCACTGTAAACCCTTGGGATGACTGAACGATACATTCAGCGTTAATTTTGAGGTTCACATTGACCAAATAATCGGTCCAGAACTTTGCTCTGGAGGGGCAGTAAAGAACTCTGCAAAGCCACCCATTATTTCTACAACCAAAGGTGCTGCTTTCATGAAACTCTCTTCGGAATCATAGACTGCCAAACCCACAGCTTCTCCTTCACCTGTTTGAATGAAGGTTACGGATTGGAGTCCAGGGAGTGCTTGCATTGCATCTCGTAGTTCATCTGCTCTTGCAACAAAAGCATCTTTTTGTTCAGGATTGATTTGTGCTATGCTCACTCTGTAGTACATATTTCCACCTACAACATCCGGGATATAATCTTTAGTTAAAGTTTCAATCGGTTTCAAGAGTGCGTTGTGAGACAAAGGGTACGGATGCGCTCATTTTAGAATGAACAGCGCCATCTATGTAGACGGTTGAAGTCCGTAGTATACTCGTTTTGAACACCATATTATATACCGTCCAATTTAAGAATCTACTTATGACGGAAGGAAATGCAAACGCTTTACTAAGTTACAATTCTGTTACCTTAGTCGCCCTTCTCCTCCTCTCATCATGGTCATCAGCACTCGTGTCTGCTGAAGACGTATCAAACGCCATCGAAGGTGAAGTCTCATGGCCACAGTCTGGAAGTGTAGATTCAGGTTGGATTGAACTTTCAACAACAGAAGGAAACGACCCCTCTATCATCACGCAGGCATCTGCTGACTGGAAACTTGAGTTTGCTCCCGGCGCTGAAGTATCAAATGTGAGTCTTCAAGTCTACGTCAACGGCTCAGACGGGCTTGCAATCGATTCACCGCTGCTTCTTGCACAAGATACCGGTGACCGGTTGTTTGACTTTAGTGGGTACGGCCAACTTGGTGCATTGGACTCATTCGATGGATTCAACCCATATGCTGACAGATTAGCACCAAACAGTGCCACTGGGGCAGGATGGACGCTTCCATCAAGCGCTACTGTGACCGACCTCACACTTGAGGCACTTGCACCTTCAGATCCAATTGCCTTCTTTGATGTTGTCAACATTTCCGATTTTCATTCAGCCCAGCATCCCGACGATGGACAACTCTATCTCAGCACAGGAAACACTGTCTATGTACTCGATGCAAACAACAATCCAGAAATCATTGACAGTTTTGCTCTCAATGAGCAAATGGGTGACATCGTCGGACTTGAGATCGGACCTAACGGAAACATCCACATCGCTACGACCAGTGGTCAATTCCAAATGATATCACGTGACGATGGCACATTGCAGCCAGGTCTTGCATCACTTGGAGTTGATTCGCTTGCTGTATTCAAAGTTCTCACTTCTGGGATTTTCGCTGCATACAACAACGGTTCACTCTACGCCTATAATCAAGCCACCTCAAGTTGGGGGTTGTTGGTTTCATCCGCAACGACAACTTCATGGTTTGACATCAGTGAAGTGTACGACATACATGAGCAAAGTGATGTACTTTACCTTGGAACAAACAATGGCGTCCACCGCTTTGACCTCAATTCATACCTTCCAAGTCAACAACCATTTCTAGCTCAAAATGTACTGCACAGCGACACCATCACCCAAATCGAAACGATCGGGACCCAACTCTTGTTTGCTTCTCCAGACAAGGGCGTTGCCCGCCTCAACCACAACACTGGCCTTTGGCTCTCGACTTGGAATTCTGACAATTCTCTTCCTTCTGATGCTGTTTATGGAATGGCATCGAACCAAGATGTCCTCCATATTCTTTCAGGTGACGAACTCGTTCGCTATGACCCAACAGTTGCCTCGTTCTCATCTACCATAGCGCTCGACCAAATCAACCTCAGCGAAACCTCCTCGCTGGCTCTGCTTCCTTGGGACAGCAACGGTGCTCGATCACCATCCACTGACGTCCATGTAGCAACAAACGGCAACGGAAAACTGATGTTGATTGAGGCAGATGTTCAAAGCAATCTAATCGATGAAATCCTCATTGCAACTGGACCCTTTGACAGCGACATCAACGATGTTCTCGAATACGACGGTATTGTTTACGGTGCTGGATTCTACTCAAAAGTAGTCGAACGATTTGACCTTGACGCATCGGTTTGGCTTGACCCAATTCCAATCAATGATTACGTATTCACGCTTGCACGAGCTGGTGATACCATCTTGGTAGGCACCTATACTGACGGTATTTATTTGGTCGAAAATGGTGCTGTTCGTAGCAACATCCCTGCGGGAAATGAATACGGAAACGCTGGAGGCACACTGGCAATCTATGACATCGATTCAACCGGAGACTGTAGTACTGCATCGGGATGTGAACTGCTGTTTGTCCAGCCCTATGGAGTGTATACGGCGACTGCAGATGCTACCAGTGCAAGCAACCCAACTCGAATCCAGGAGTCGTTTGTCCTCAACTTCGACGTCGCCATCTATGGGGGTGTCGGCTTCATCGCAACAGATGAAGGATTGTTGCGATATGATTTAGTCAACAACACCTTCCTTGACACATGGGGATCCACCGCTTCAAACCGTCTCAATTACGCCCAAGTAGCCGTTATTGGCACAACAATGAACATGGGGATTGAAGGGTTTGGCGTGGCTCGAAAGGACATCGTTACTGGCCAATCCTTGTCGACTTTGAGCAGTGCAAACACTGGAATTACGAACGACAATGTCTACTCTGTAGAAGCCAGTGGTAGTGATTTGTGGATCGGCACCGATAGTGGAGCATGGATATGGGACGGGACAACAGCAACCAAAATACTTGAAGGAGGTTTTTACGAACGCCCTCAACGGTTCTATGATTTTGAACTCGATGGCAGTACGATGTATGCTGGGACGAACATAGGGCTTTGCAAGTACAGCCTGTCAGGAAATTTCGTTTCCGTGTCGACATGCACCGCCTTTTCATCCGCTCTTGGTCAAGTAACCGAAGTCGCTGTTAACAGCACAACTATCTTTGCAGGCACCAACAACGGCGTCTACCTCATCGACAAAGCAACAATGACAGTCGTTGACACTTGGACAACCGACGATGAAAGTTCAGACGCTGAAGTCGTCGTGATTGACGATGTTGCCTACATAGGCCTCTCTGGTATCGGCGTAGCCCGCTGGGACATTACCAACGAAGAATGGCTCACCACGTGGGGCGAGAGTGTCCTTGGCGCAGGAAACACACAAGTTACAGGCATGATTGGTGATGTCGCAATTCGAGGATTATGGGTTGCAGGGCCTCAATATTTCAAACTGGTCAACACATCGACCGGTCAAGTATCACAAAGTTTGGGAATCAACAATGCACACGATTTAACCATGTACGGCAACACGTTGTACTACCATCTCAAGGACACTTCGGACAACATTTTCTCGTACGACATCATCAATTCAACAGGTAATTTTCCGCTTGATGCAGGGACTGCTTTAGGCAATCAGACTGGCTTTATTTCGAGTATGGAAATTAACGGAGACACACTTGTTGCAAGTGTTTTGGTTGTGGAAAGCACGATCGGCAATTTTGGTCAAATCAGTAGGGCTGATCTCGGAGGTCTCGTCCAATACGATCTTGCCAATCAAGTATGGAACGCCAGCGTTAACTCATCTGGACCGATCGATGTTGTATCGTATTTCAATTCATCAACTGGGCATTCATGGGTGAGTTGGGGCAACACAGGCGTTGAAGTGTATGCGCCAAACGGCACCAGCATCGGCTTCTGGGATAATATTACAACCGTAGCAGAAATTGTTGAGTACAACGGAAGAATCTTGTTTGCTACTGAAAATGGAGTGCTGCGCTTCAACGAAACTTCGTTCCAATGGGAAGCAACTTGGACATCCGGTAACGGTTTGCCCAGTTCAACAGGCAACATCATCTACGAACTATGGACGGATGGCTCGATCCTTGCCGTCGGCATCTCTGATCTGAATGTATTCGTCCCAAAATATTTCATTTCTTTCTTGGAGTTGGATGGCACATGGACTTCCTATCAGACAGGAACGACCAACATCCCGCGCGGAATTCCATTTTCAATGACTCAGTGTGGGTCCTATCTTTACGCCGGATTTTGGAACAACAACGGCGGCCTATCTGCCTTTGATTTAACGTCGTTAACCGCAGTGAGGAGTTGGGGTGGTGGTTCTTTCCCAACTGGCATTGAGAACAACAAAGTCTCTGCCCTTGCATGCGATGATGACGACATATTGTATGTGGGTTACAACGGCAAAGGCAACTTTAACGCCGATTTACCAATTTCAAGGTATGACACTCAAAACAGCCAGTGGCTCAACACCATCACGCAAAATACAAACGGCCTCACTTCTGATGTGATCAGCGGCGATGGATTGTACCATTCAGATGGAATGTTGTTCATCAGTACGGGAACCTTTGGTTTCTCTGTCACTTCAACAACCAGTTTTTCTTACCTCCAAACCAACTCCACATTTACGGGACAAGTCCTCGATGCTCCGTTGAGAACCGCCGTAACCAGTTTCCAGTATACGGGCGGGGAACTACATCTTGCACGAGCAGGAGGCGCAACTGGAGTAAACTCAATTCTCAAATACAATGCATCAGGTTTCGACGTACTCATTCAATACGCAGCGTTACCTAGTGGAAATACCACCTCGATTGAAGGTGAAGGCAACACGCTTTGGGTGGCAACACCGGGAGGCGTTTTGAAAGGTGAATACAACGCATCCGGCGGAATTGAATGGCAGGACGGTTGGTCGACACCCGTCGACGCCGTAACCACCGATATACTGCTCGATGGTGCTGATTTGTACATTACGACGACCGGCAGTGGCCTCTTGAAATTCGACGCAAACACAGGAGATTTGATCACGATAACTGGAGCACAGCACAACAACCAAGCAGGCCTTGCTAAATCAGTCGATTCATCAGGTGCAGAGAAACTCATCGTTGGATTGCTGGGTTCAGCAATCACCTCATCGGGGGTGCAATCATTTGACTTAACCTCACAACAGTTCACTGCGGGTGCATTGTTGGCTGGACTGCCATCAAACGCCATTCGAGGATTCACATTCAGTTCGGACTCGTTGTTCATCGCCACATCAAGCGGAATCGGGCAATGGAATTTCACGGCCAACGCTTGGGAGAATCCAATTACGACTGAAGATGGATTACCGGATTCATTCATCGGCGACGTGTTTTGGGCATCCAATACACTCTATGTAGCCAGTCTCTCGGGAATGACGCAATACATTCCGACCACCGGCGCATCCACCACATTGAAACAATCGGATGGGCTGTTGGGTAATTCTGTCGCCTCATTCGGGAGTTATACCACTGTGAATCAAAGCACTTGGCTGATTGCCGTGCATGACGCTGCGTTAGGTGAACGTCCAGGACTTTCAGTGGTTGACATCTCATCGAACACAGTGATCTCTACACACCGTTTTGACCAATTGCCATCCAACACAGTCACTTCAGTGACCGCAGATTATGGCGGAGTTCACATCGCTACAGACACCGGCGCATTGACGCATTACAACGGTTTGACCGACCAATTTATTGCAGGTATTTCCAGCGCAGATGTGCCTTCGTGGCCTATACAAGATATGGAATCTGACGGAGTTCACCTCATACTGCGAAGCAGCTCGAGTATATCCATTGTTGAGGCCCGAAACACCTCGCACTCACTCCTGAAATCTTTTGTTGTACTGAAGCCACAAAACGTTGCTGTGGGCCCGACTGGCTTTTGGCTCGCCTCGAGGGACGACGGCTTGTTCGGATGGAACAAAGCCTTCGAAGCCATTCCCGATGGCGTCGCTCGGACAGCAAATCCACTGTTTGCAAGCATCGATAGTCAAGTATTCAATATCGGAGAAATGACTCACCCCGGCTACCAGATCAAACTCGTTTCGCCAGACGATGCCATCAGCCTCAACGCATCTGCTGGAATTGTCGATGGAAACGGTGTTCTCTTCCAGTTCATGCCGCTCGCTTTGAGTTCTCCAAACTCCAATGCCGCAGTGTGGGCCAAGACGGTTGAGCTGAATTACACTGCAGAAATGGTAATTTCTGATCCGTCAAATCTAGAAGAAATGTTACAACTCGCAATCGATAACGGCCAAATCATCAACCAAACTCGATTTGTTCCGCTCAAACTTATGTCTGCAGAAAACGGTACATTGGAAGTTCGAATTACCTATGATTGGGTACGTAAAGACACACCTGTGGTCATCACAGATGCATACGACCGACCAGACGATGGCGGCGGTGCTTTGAGTTTCGAGTGGTCGATTGTTCCAGATATTGATTTCAAAGCATACCATGTCTATCTTAACGATGGTCCGTGGGATGAATTGGTCACGGACATCAGCTTTGAGGGGCGAATCGCTGATGCCTCGGAATCAGAGTATACTCGAACTGTTGCAATTGCTACTACTGCGAACGGAATCTCCATTGTCGATGGCACAGAATACTACGCTCTGGTGGTCGTAGAATACCAAGACGGAAGGTATGGAGTGCCGAGTTCCATCGCCGGACCGTTGGTGACCAGCGATGAGGTTCCAACGCCACCGGTTTGGGCCAGTGCAACTCCTTTCCAAGAAGGGGACGAAGGAGAACTCAGTGTTGAATGGGCACGATGCATGGCATTGGACGCTGTTCAAACCAATATCTACACTTCAACTCTGCCGATTACAGATGCGGTAGGGCTCACACCAGAAGCGACCGTCCTATTCAACGAAGGCAACAACACTACACTCAGCGTGAATACTGGGGTGCCGTATTGGATGGCGTTCACTTGCATTGATGTTACAGGTCAAGAAGATGTGGCGAACGCTACTGTGATCGGACCTGTAATCGCCACTGGAGGAGAAGATGATGGTCTTCCACCTGCGCCACTGACCAATGTTTTCGCAACCGATACACCAGACGACAGCGGTGGACGCATCACAGTTGGATGGGATGCATCCAATTCCGAAGATTGTGCCTTCTATCAAATTTTCATGGTGACCGATGTCGAGTTCTCATTTGAACCGACTTCCGTCGGTGGGTTCACGGCGTCAAAAATCATCACGGATTGCTCAACGAATTCGACCATCGTATCTGACTTCGATGGAACTCCATTGATTGACGGCCAAGAATACTTCATCGGCGTTATTGCCTTTGACGTGTATCTCAATTCGCAACGTACAGGTGTCGAAATCGTCACAGCCGTACCGGTCGACAACCTCAACGGGGAAGTTCCACTTCCAGACCGAGTTGCAAACATTGAAGTCTTTGACGCACCAAACGATGACGGAACGTCAATTGACATCAGCTGGTCAGTTTCTGATTCCGATGATTTCGGATACTACACCGTTTGGATAGCAGATCGCCCTCTTGTCAACGTTGTGTCTTTGTGGAATGAATATGGAACCAATCCGGACATTTGCGGTTGTATTGTTATTGACAAACAATGGGTAGATGAAGACAAAAAACCAATTGCAGTCACAGCAAACTCAGGACTGTACTACTCATCTGATGTTTCTGGAGACACAATCAATATCTCCGGATTGATACGAGCAAACACGAAATTGTATGTCACCGTCACGGTGCATAATGACGACGGGGGAGCACACCTCACCGGACTACTGAACCCCAGTGTAACTCCGATCAATAATTTGCAAGATGATGTCGCACCTGAACGAATCGAGAACCTCACCCTGCAGGACCGCCCACTTGATGATGGAACTGGTGTTGACCTTGAGTTTGAACTGTCCACAGAAAGTGATATTTTCGAATACCGAGTGTATGCAGCACCGTTCGACTTTACCAGTGTTGGTAACGGTTCTAACGGCCCATTGACACCGGTCTTGATCACGGACAGAGCGCCCGAGTTCCCACTCAGCATCACGCAACTTACTGGTGGTTTCGAGGTCGCACCTCAATTGACTGTATGGGTCGCTGTCGTACCGGTAGACTTTGCTGGAAACGCCGTAATGAAAGACCTCGTTACTGTTTCAGCACAATCCATTGATGATGGATTTGCCAACGATGGAAGTGGCCTTCCAAGCATTGAAGGTGTCAAGGCATCTTGGATTGATGGAGAAAAGATTCTCATTGAATGGAATCAGTCAGAATCCGAACTGATTGAAGGTTATCAAGTTCACATGAGTGCAGATAATTTTTCTTTAATTACCAACGCTACACTCATCGGTGACGGTATCACTACGGCGAGTTTCATTGTATCAAACGATAATTTCGCAGCGCTTAGCAACACATCAAATTGGTATGTATCCGTAACTCCTTATGATTCTGAAAATGTCAAACAGACTGTGGAAACCGTTCGAATTAGCGCCAGCGAAGTGGCCCTCTTAACGGGTGAAGACGAGGATAATTTCAGCATCAACACTTTATTGTCAACTCAAAACTTCATTGCTGCAGGTGTCGTTTTTGCAGTTCTCGTGTTACTCGTAACATTCAGCCGGAGTAGAAAGGGACGTTCAGACATTTCCAAAGCATGGGATTCTCAAGCCTCAACATGGGGCATGGATGAAGATGTACAAATGGATGGAATGTTTTCGCCAGAAATACCTCCTCCCCAAGGATTCAATCCAGTAGCAATGCCGCCAATGGGCGGTGCAATGCAGCAACAGCCACTACCACCGATGCCTGCGGGATTAAACCAACCAGCACAACCTGCTCAGCCGATGTATGCTCAGCCACCACAACCTGCGCAGCCCGTTCAACCGAATTACGCACTGCCGCCGCAGCCGGCACAACCTACTCAGCCGATGTATGCTCAGCCACCACAACCTGCACAGCCTGTTCAACCGAATTACGCACTGCCACCGCAGCCGGCACAACCTGTTCAGCCAATCCAACAGGCAACACCAGCGGTTCAGCAGCCAAGCCAAGTTCAACCGACGGCAAATGTCGACGTATCTTTCCTCGACGAGTTGCTCTGATTGCAATCATGGAGATGGGTAAAGATTGACCAACTCTCGCATGAGCGTCCCGGTTGAAAATAATTTGAAGCACGTCAAGGGGCTGAAACCAAGACGGTTTCATTCAGGCAAAACCCATTGTGGCCATTCTTCATGGTCAGAAGAACGACTGACAAGAACCAAAACCGGTCTTTGTACTGTGGCGAGAACATCGTTTAGACTGCGCTGAGTCGACGGAGTGATGACACCATCCCTCATATCAACAGCCAGCCATGCTTCGGGATATTGACCCTTCCAAGCTTCCAGTTCTGCCTCAATGCCTTCCGGTGGAATTCCTTGACGAACACTTGCGATAAATCCCCATTGTGAAGGGCATCTGCGTTCAGCATCCGTCCAGAGGAACATCCGGGGTGAAGAAGGGAGGCGTTCGAGTTGGGCTACGGCTTCTTCAAGCGTGACACAAACGGGTCGGTTCGGCATTGGCATTGGCAAAGAGTGACGCCAGGTTCGGTCCAAATCGAGCGGTTCCCGTCGGCGCATGTAGAGGCTAAACGCGTCTATCGTTTCAATCCCTCGGAGTTTCGTGAATCAAGGCTGCAAGTTAAGGAAACAAAGCGAACCTTCATGCCCCATGTGCGCTGCCGTCGAATTATGTCCAGTGGTAGCGCACCTCCGCCACCTCAGCCGCCAGGCGGTTCAATGCTCATGATGTTGGGTGTAATGGTGATGATGACACTGCTCATCATGAACCCAGATATACGTACTACACTCGGTGATGTAGCCGATCCAATCCTCGACCCGATTCTTCCCCAGGAAGCATACTTCGTGCTCACAGTACTCATTCTTGGCAGTTTTTCGATGACCATGAATACTGTTCTTCGAAATTTCTTCACCGACCCAATGGCACAAGCGCACATTGGACATCGCCAAGGCCAAGTTCGGCGAATGATGAATGATGCCCGTATCTCACGCGACCCAATCTTGCAAGAGAAGGCAACAACCCTCCAACAACAAATGATGCCTGAGCAACTTAAGGTCCAAATGGGTGCAATGAAACCTATGATGTTTACAATGGTCTTCATTATCGGTATTTTCGCATGGTTAACCAGTGCTGTCGAAAGTTTTCGTGTTGATTATGTCTCACTGCCATGGACATCAGAATGGAATCTTTTGGATGACAAATTCTTTTTCTTCCCAGCATGGATTTGTGCATATATCTGCATGAGCGCACCTCTTGGTCGAGTGATTGACCGTCACATCAAGTTGTTCCGATACAGAAAGCACCCTCTGGTTACCGCTGGCGAGACGCTCAAAGAGCCTCTGCTCCACTTGGTCGCATCGTCAGGCACGGCAAAAAGCAGTGACGCTCAGCGCAGGCAACAACGCAGCCAAAGAAACACGAACTCGAACCGCCGCAAATCAAAATCCAATAAAAAGGAAGTTTCTGAGAAAGAAAACTCTGACGAAACTCGCTCCGACAGCGTTTGGGATAAGAATTCCAAGGAATGTCCAAAATGTGGACTTACTATGGTCACCAAGATGGGTCCTCGCACCAAAAGATGCGATGTATGTCGTCATGAATGGGTGTAAGCATGCTACAAATCACCGTGTCGGGCCATCCTGGTAGCGGTACGAGTACCCTCGTCAAAGCACTGATGGCGCATTACTCATGGACCTCTCTCAACGGGGGCGATGTCTTTCGACAAGAAGCCGCAAGGCGAGGAATGAGTCTTAGCGACTTTGGCGAATTGTGCAAATCAGATTTGAACGTTGACCGTGAATTGGACCGATTACTCCAACAACAAATGAATGCTGGCACCTCGGAGATTGTCGAGTCAAGGTTAGCTGGATGGTGGGCATATCGACTCGAGATTCCATGCATTCGGCTATGGCTGGATGTTGATGAAAAGGAAAGAGCGAAGCGAGTAACACATCGAGAAGGAGGTTCTATAGAAGAGGCTCTTCAAGCAAACAGGGATCGCTCTGCGGTAGATGCTGAACGCTTTATGGAACTGTACCAAATCTTACCTGAACAGCGAGAACCCTATACCACAGTACTTGACGCGACAAACCTAGGCAGTGAGGAAGTCCTCGCTGCGGTCATCTCAATTCTGGAGGATAAATCATGACACTACACATTCTTGATGCAGAAGCAAAAACCAATCCATCCATCGGTGGACACCCAGATGAACGAGATGTCGAAGAGCGTCTCGCATCTGGATTCATACTCCTCGATAAACCGGCTGGGCCGACTTCACACCAACTCGCATCATGGGCACGGGACTTGTTTGGTCTAGAACGGCTTGGACACGGCGGTACACTTGATCCGTTTGCAACAGGCGTCTTGCCGTTGATGGCTGGTAAAGCAATGAAAGTGACGAAGAAGATTCTAAGCCACAAAAAAACCTACATCTGCATCTTCCGTTTCGACGAAATCCCTGATGAAGCCGAGTTGCAAACCGCAATGAAGAGACTCACGGGTAGAGTATACAACGTGCCGCCAGAAGTCTCAGCAGTCAAAGTGCAAGTTCGCACACGAAAAATACATACTTTCGAACATATTGAAATGGATGGAAAAGACCTCATCACACGCGTTTACTGTGAAGCGGGCACCTATATTCGAACAATGGCTCGTGACCTCGGTCTGCTTCTCAACATGAAAGTACAGTTGAAGGAATTGCGAAGAGAGACTTCTGGAGCATTCACCCTTGACCACTGCATCACCATGCAAGAACTCGCTGATGCTGTTTGGCTTTGGAAAGAATGCAACCAACCAGAAGCACTGCTTCGAGTCATCCACCCAATTGAAAAATTACTGCTCGATTTACCAACGGCCACAGTCAAAGACAGTGCTGCTGCCGCTTTAGCTCATGGCGCACCGTTGTTGCGACCTGGTTTGGTGAACATTCAGAGTGGAGTAAAGGCCGGAAAGGAAGTCATGATTCAGACCCTCAAAGGAGAGGCTGTTGGAATCGTAACGCTTACGCTCGGCACAGATGAACTTGCAGCAATTGACGAAGGTGAAGTTGCACGACCAAGTATGGTCTTGCTCGACGAAGGATTGTATCCTCGTCGCTGGAAGTCTCCAGAATGAATCAAAGATTCATGCTTCAACGTATTCTTCGTAAATATATTCTTCAGTTTCTATTCGTATTTTCAATACAGACATATGATTCCCACATCCACTTTGTCAACAGGTGTTGAACGGCCCCCACGGCCTCAAAGCAGTCTTTTGTGAGACGGTCTCCATATGAACTTTGAGGGCCTTTTTTGCGTTATCCGACATCGGGTGTTGGATTGGTGCTGCAATTCGTAAAGGTTTGATTCACTGCAATTTCTTGATTTTGGGTGGGGTCAAAAAGACGAAAGCACCAACTATTGCCAATAGGGCTACAATGGTAAGTCCCCAGAACATGCCTTCTGAGATGCGATCCGAATCAGAGGAGGTATCGTCATTATCAAGCGAGGCCTCGATTGATACCGCAATTTGGGCATCGTTGTTATCTTCATCACCTTCTGAGATTTCCGAACTTCGGTCGATTACTGCACGCAATTGTTTCTGAGTGCTGTTTTCGGGAACTTGCCAGTCGAAGGTGACGTATGCGACTGAGCCTGGCTGTAGCACCGGTATTGTGTCGTAATCAATCAACTGTGAATTTGCTTCACAGCGGACTGAAATCATCGTTGCTTCTGCTTGTCCGATGTTGCGTACGAAAACGCGGATCGAAAGGATATCTCCTGCACGGATTGGTTCGCTTCCAACATCGATCTCTTCGACAATGAGATCCGGTAACGACAGAACTTCAAGATCCATCATACGCTCGTGGCACGATGTTTGGTCGCAGAGTGAAATGAGCACGGAGGTGAAGCCAGGTGTTGGTGGAACTACAGTGATGGTTTTGTTTAGCACATCAATTGATGCCCAAGATCGGTTTGTCGATGCAGTTAGACCGGTTGAATCCACATCTGAATAGTCAAAATCAATCACCGATGGGACGGATAACTCAACTGGGATCAGCGACTGGAACTCCTGCAAAACAGGAGTGTCGTCAACAGTTGCAACATTGACGATGAATGTTTCAGTCCACATGTTGCCAGCCTCGTCAACCACTGTGGTGACAACAGTAGCCTGGCCACTTGCCTCAGGTTGCAGTGCGACTCGAATGTCGCCTTGAGTGAGATCGACGGTTACCAATTCGGGGTTGGAATTAGAGAAACTGACGACGAGGTTTTCACTGGCGGTACGGTCATCCGTGCATCGATACAAGAATGGGAGTATTCGGCCACCTCCATCTTCGGTGAGAGATTGGTCGCCAACTGAGATGCATTCAGGGTCTTCATCCCATTCGATATCGAACCCACCGGAGATGCTCATCGATGTGATTTCAAGTGCGGTCGTACTTTGATTCCCAAGTGAATCCCATGTGAACCATGACTTGAGTTCGACCTTCAGGGAAGTATCGCCTGCAGACATGAATTGTCCGACAGGGAACGTGTGGGAAAGGGATGGGTTGAGAGCGACTGGCTCATTGGTCACCAGTTCATCGTTCACGAACAAAAGCCACCGTGAATAAACTGGATCTAAGCCGTCAACATCCCCGAAAATTCGTCCTTGAAGTGACAGTGAAGGGTCGTTGACATCCACGGTAATATCAGTAATACACGCATCGGATGTACTGACACGAATTTGTGTGAAACCCTCATCTGGAAGCAACATGTGTTCGTCCATTGCAGCAAATTCAGTGAAACTGATTCCGTCACCCGATGAAGCGTATTCTAAAATCACATCGTCAGCGGATTCATTGGCAAGTGCATAGTGAGCCCGGCCAATGCGTTGGTTTGGTGGTGTCTCGATAATCTCACTTGTCCACATGCCACTTGTGCCACTGACACTCGGCTCCAGCCCGCAATCGGAAAGAGCCATGTTGTTCGATGTACCCTTTGCCAGGTCCAATCCGATGATTGGCATGGAATGGCCACTGAATTCCGCTTGAGCTGAGCCGTATTCTCCACCGTACCAAGGCGTCTTCATTGTGACTCGCATTCCGACAGCATCTACATTCAACATTGAGTCATCGGTTGAGCCAACTGATACATAATCGAGCGTGAGAATAGATGATTGAAGTGTATCCCATGTCCAGTCAGACAAATCCGAGACATCGTTCGACCATGTGTTCGAGAGGTAATCAAGTGAACCTTGGGTGTGGGAGAACGTAACCAACGATTGGTATTGACCATCATAATTGAGTGAGAACCGGACTGAATCTTGGTAAAGTGGGTCTGGAACTGAAAAGGCAACAACGACATCAACTGCTAGAATGTCGTATTGCGTTGAACCAAATGCATTGAAAGATGATAATTCAATCACAGGCCCCGTCGACCAAGAGACAGCACCGTCTGGCGTGCCTAAGGAATTGTTCGACTCTGTCGGCGTTGATTGAGCCCAGAAGGTCATGGTGTCAAGATTTTGAGGGCGCTGGTGAACAATCGTCATGCGTTGATCTGCAACCATCGAGTCGGTGTAGGTGGCTGGGTCTTCGGAAAAGGAAGTGAACGCTCCGAGCGTCCAATTTGCGGGTTGAGAAAATGACCCTTCAGGAAACAAATCCACGGTGTTCGTTTGATGCACTGAGCGGCCTGCGACCGATGCATATGGCGCTAAAACCAGCATTGTAAGTAGAAAAACGACCGTTGTGAACCTTGCAGTGTTCGCTCGCATGGTATCGCTACACCAGCGAATGCACTTGAATGCAAGGGTGCAATGTGCCTTTGATTTGCAGATTAAAACAGGCATCCCTCTGCGGATTATTGAAATACCACGCGCATAACCGCGAGTTACCTCTCATGGCTGTGATGGTGTAGGGGTTAGCACGGCAGATTGTGGTTCTGCCAGCCCGAGTTCGATTCTCGGTCACGGCCCCTCTTACTTCAGACCAGTTTATCTTGGTCTATTTGATGTCCCATTCGTTCAACTTTCGTTTCAAGGTAGGATCGATTTTGATCACTTACGCCGACGACCAGTGGTATAAGTTCTACAACTTCTATACCGTGATTTTCGAGTTGCTCTTTCTTGTTCGGATTGTTCGAAAGAAGATTGACTCGAGGCACCCCTAATGATGAGAGCATGCTGGCCGCAATACTGTAATCTCTGCCGTCTGCTGGAAGTCCGAGCATAAGATTTGCATCCAAAGTATCAGCACCTCGATCTTGAAGGTGATAGGCTTGAATCTTGGCGTGCAAGCCTATACCTCGACCTTCCTGTCGCAAGTAAAGCAAGCACCCCCACCCGTGAGCAACGATGGTCTCCAATGCTGATTCAAGTTGAGGGCCGCAATCGCATCTCAAGCTACCGAGAACATCACCTGTGAGGCATTCAGAATGAAGACGAATGAGAACAGGGTCCGGTCCACTCATCTCACCCAGGGTGAGGGCTACGTGGTCATAGCCAGTGGATGCTTCATGAAATACACGGATTTGGAAGTCCCCATAGACGGTCGGCAATTGTGCTTCACTTGGTATTGAATCGCGTTCAACCAGTTCGATAGGTCTTGTAGTATCCGTCATTGTATCACCTCTAAGAGAAATCGATATTCGCCTGCATGCTCTTCAACGGATAGGATTTCGACACGTCCCCGGTTGGCAAGCAGTGGCATGTCATGAAGCGTTTCGGGGTCATCCGCCCACACTTCGAGGACTTGACCAGTATTCATGTCTGCAAGGGCCTTTTTGGCTTCAGCCACGGGAACTGGACAAAAAAATCCGATGACGTTCAAGCGGTGTGTTGGTGGGGTCACAGAGCCTTCTCCAAGCAAGACGACCTCGACCATGGGCATTCCAATACATCATCCCTTTCAAGTCCTCCGAGTCATAAGCACCGCTGCAGATTCCCGATGATAGCATCGAGTTGAACCGCACCTTGATGAGGAAGGACACCTACGGTATCTCATGAGCACGAATGCTAAGTCATCTTCTTCAAAAGATGATTTGGAATGGTCCGAGGTCGGACAGCTCGGTCTTCGCTACGCCCGCATACCCCTTGCATTGCTTTTCGTAGAAGCCTTTTACTGGTTTTTGACTCAACCCTCAGACACGCTAGCGCCTCTACAGGTAACCGAAGCGTGGCTATGGAATGAAATCACGAACCTTCTTTACAGCGATGGCGAATATGTTGCGTCTACACTTTCGACGCACAACGGTTGGATGACCCGAATTGATTTCTATCACCCAAAGTTCCCAGGAAACTACGACACCGTCGGATTGTATGTGTCCGATGAGTGTGCTGGAGTTCATGAAATGATTTTCCTCTCAACACTAGTCGCCATGACTGAAGGTGTTCCGCAACGGATTAAAATCCGCTCGATACTGGTCATGTGCAGTATAGTCTATGTTCTTAATATTATGAGACTGGTGATGTTTTATCCAATTGCGCGTAACGATTGTATTGCAAATCCAAACCAAGCCGAGTGCCTTGCAGGAATGTGGAACTTTCACACCGCAGTGTACGAATGGGGGTTTTTGGTGGTCCTCGTCACCATGTGGCTACTGTGGTTTTGGAGGTTCGGAGGACCTGCTCGAACCCTCGATGCCAGCAGTGCCGGAACTGAGAAATGGAGACTCAAGTTTCGGCAATCTTGGTCGCAAACACAATTCCTACTCATCGCAGCAGCAGTACTTCTGATGGTTTTCGCAGTCCAGAACGTCACTTCGAATGAAGAAGCAATGTCTGCAAAAGAAACCCTCGACTTCTGCTACTTCTCTGAACTGGTGACATCCGAATGTGGGCAAGCACAGAACCGTTGGGACGATGCAATCGGCTATGCGTGGTCGCTGTCAGCTCTTGGAATTGTTATACTCGGCGCCACTTCATTCGTGATTCAACGACCTGATGAAGATGGGAACTGGCCCGTTAAGAAAAACGATATTGCTTCAGAAGAGAAAGAGATTGAACATCTACCGACATCACGGCACACGAGTAAAAAATTAGGTTCGTGGAAGAAAGGCAGTGCACACGAAGAGGAATGATCACTCTGCGACCGTGCCAACGACTTTTTGACCGGCCATTTCATGCTTTTCGAGAGCCTTCAATGCAAGTCCTACCTTGCTGGTATGGATACTGATGAAAGTTGAATCTGCATCGAAATGAACGTCGCCGATTGCCATTTCATCGCATCGAAGCGAATTTTGAAACCAATTTGCTACAGAACGGGATGAGCCAGCATCGGACTGGGAGATGTTCAGTTGAAGAGTGACAAAGCCGAACACGTCTGCCGTTTCTCCAAAGTCATCTTGGCGCTTAACTGGATCTCGGTCAATCCCTTCAGGGAGTTCAGGAACTTCGGTTGGAATAATATCGAGACCATAGGTTGCCATAATCTTGGAGAGTTGAGGCGCATCGTCTCGAGAGACAAGGCTCCATGCTGCTCCTTTTCGACCAATTCGGCCCGTACGACCAATTCGGTGAACGAATGAATCGGTGTCAACTGGCAAGTCGTAATTGACAACCAGAGTGATTCCATCGACATCAATGCCACGAGCCGCAACGTCAGTTGCGACAATTGTCTTGACTTCGCCTTCCTTGAAGCGGCCGAGAATCTTTTCACGTTGGTTTTGGGTGAGATCGCCGTGAAGCCCTTCGACGACGAATCGATGCTTGTTGAGACGTTGTACAGCCAAGTCAACCATTCGCTTTGTGTTGCAGAAGATGATGGTTTGGTCTTCATCGTTCATTCGGCACATCAAACGCCCCAATGCCCACAACTTGTTAGCACGTCCAATCTTGACGCTGTACATGTCAATTGGGGGGATGTCGAGTTCTTCTGAGTTGGTAAGAACGAACTCTGGCTCGTTCATGAACTCGTGTGCAGCATCGATGATTTCTTGCGGGAAAGTGGCGGAGAAAAGGAGCGTTTGTTCACGGTTTTTCATTCGTTCTACGACCCACATGATGTCGGGGAAGAAACCCATATCGAGCATACGGTCGGCTTCATCAAGGCAGAAGAGCGTGAGAGATTCCAGGTCAATATGGCCTCGTTCGGTCATGTCCATGACACGGCCAGGTGTTCCAACGATGATGTCGACTCCACCGGCGAGATGCTTAGCTTGCTTCTCAAGGTCCGTACCACCGTAGACGGTTTGAATGGAGAGTCCGGTATCGCCTTGAAGCGTTTGGAATTCTTGAGCAACTTGGTTGGCTAGTTCTCGTGTTGGAGCAAGAACAAGAGCTTGGAGTTGGCCCGTAGGCTGACAACGTTCAAGCAAAGGCAATCCAAAGGCTGCTGTCTTACCTGAACCCGTACGAGCTTGTCCGATGACATCTCGACCTGAGCGGGCAAGTGGAATTGTGTCCTTTTGGACTTGAGTTGCGAACTCCCACTCGATTGAACTTAGGCTGTCAAGTAGGTGTTGGGGAAGGTCCCAAGAGTCGAAGCGGGTATTGGTGAACATTTGATCATCTCCGTCTCGGTGTATCGAGTGGGTCGCCGAGACGGTGGCAACCCCATCGATTGGAATCAGTAGTTGTCTCGCTCTTTGATTTCGGCTTGGAGCTGACCCATCCAATACTTTCGTGCATTGTCACGGGTGAGTGGCCGACGCATTTGTCGAACGTGTTCCAAAATGTACTGTCGGAACTTGAGTGATTTGTTGCGATTGATGCCTTTCGGGGTGATTCCATCCCACAAGCGTTCGAATTGCTCAGCCTTATCATTGAATGCCTCATCCATCTTATTCACCTCTAAGCAATCGGCCCACCGACACTCCCCTCTTAACCATACCGACATGGACGGTGAGTGATTTGTGGTCGGAAAAAGTCAAGATTTCAGAAATAATCTTCATCTTCATCCGGCTCATCGTCTTCAAAATCATCGTCATAGCCCATCATTTCGTCTTGGCTGACTGCACGGTACACCGGCGCAGCAGCAGGTTTAGAGTCTTCTTGTGGCGAAGCGGGGCTTGCAACACCACCGATTGCTGCGGGACCCGGTTTCGGACTCGGCTCTGAATCTGTGGAGCGGATCGGTTCGAGGCCAACGCGAACGCCTTGTGCTTCAGCCACCTCACGGTCGAGAGCCGGCACGGGTGCAGATGGCGCAAGTTGAGCGTTCTTTTGTGCTTCAGTCCCTTCAAGGGATGCGTCGAATACCATTTCCTTGAGAGAGGCAATAATTTTCTCATTGGTCTCCGATGTGAGGAGTTCAGCAGCCATCGTTCGTAGCACATCTTCTCCGAACAGCCTTGGAAGCAGTTCGATACAAGCAGAACGAACCTTGACGTCTTTCGACTTTGTACCTCGGACGACCAGTTCACGAGCACGCCCGTGGTCTGTGTCCATCACTTGAACTGCCTTGATGGCGCTGAGGCGGACTTCTGAATCCGAGTCAACGAGTGCACGTTCCGCAAAGAGTGTCGCCATCCTCGATTCCTTTCGGGCCAAGGCAGGTAGGTTTTTGGCAGCAATACGGCGAACTTCAACTTCAGCGTCGTTCAGTGACCATGAGATAAGATCCCATACTGCAGAGTCGCCTTTGTTTACAATACGCTTGAGAAGGGCAGTGGCCTTCTTACGCAGTGTAACTTCTTCTTCAAGAAGTAACGAATCAACGTGGTCGACAACCACTTCAGGCCAAGTTTCGCACAATCCCGCAAGACCAGCCCATGCCCCGTCGCTGCGAAAGCGAACAGTTGATCGAAGTTCGTTGGCGAGAATCGAGTGAACCCCCGAAGGAAAAATTGGCGAAGTTGCCGTCAAGCAGCGGCTTGCAGCTTTGCGTACGTTGACATCCGAATCATCCAAAAGAACCGAAAGCCAGTCGAACAATTCCTCTGACTTGAGAACGGCAACTTCGGGCAGGACATCTAATGCCGCAACGCGTTCTTCAGCAACATCTGACTCAAGATACTGCAGCAGAAGAGCATGAGCTTGGTGTATTCTTGCACCGTGGAATCGGCCAAGTGCTCTAAGAGCGTCAATTCGACTCAGCGTCATTGAACGGCTGTCCCAACGGATGACCGCAGAATCCGTTTCCTTGTTGAGAAGTGCAAACACATCATGGTCGGTAAGAGAAACCCATGGTCCTGTCTGCGTCTTAACTTTTTGAGCCGCTTTACGAGGTTTTGCGACGTTAATTGGAAGGCCAGTGCGCGGGTCTCGGGCGATATATTCACGTGACATTCTTGACTCCTCCAAAGGGTCGCATAACCCCTAACCGAATGAACCTATGGCTTCGGCCACCAAGTACATCTATCCACCCTTCAAGTAGTCTACAACGGTACATAACGCGAGTGAGTAAAGGTATTGAAGCCAGTCCGTTACCATTTACCATGGACAGCAAGATGGCATATGCAATGTTGATGATGGTCATCATGCTTATCGCTCCGCTGACCTCGATGATGGAGCAACCGACTCCACAGGGTCGAGTCCTTGAATCTGAAAAGGAGAGTCTTCACGGTATTCACAGCGATAACGATTTCAACACAACCGCTGGATTTGCACTGACCAATGTTACCATTGATGCCTCAAACGGTGAGGCGGAACTGAGTCGGCCAGTTCTTTCATGGAATACAATAGCGAATCCGAGTCTGATGGTGCCACGGACCGGGGGTTGTGCAGCTTACGTCGAAGATACTCAAAGCATCTATTTGATGGGGGGTCGCTCTGACCCAGACCCAACTCTTTCTGGCGATGAAGAAACAACCCGTTCCGTAGAAAAGTTCACTTTAGAGAGCACTGCATGGGAATCTGTCGATAGTTCAATGCCAGTTGACCAAATGTATTTTGACTGTGCAGCTATCGGTTCTGTAATTTATTCAGTAGGAGATTACCACCCCTATACCACTCCCGAAGTCCGAGCAGAAGGATTGCTGCAAATATACAACGCCAGTAACGACACCTGGTATGAGGGTGCCTACATGCCAGGAAACACTGGAGTCGGGTTGTCTGGAGTTGAGGATTTAGGCGGTTTCATTTACTCCGCTGGTGGCGTTAGCAGAAAGGACCGTTCGGATATTTCGAATGTCACATTGAGGTATAACCCACAGACTGACACGTGGGATCAAATGGCTGACATGAACGTTGGAAGACATTCATTCACCCTTTCCGAATTCCAAGGTAAACTGTACGCCCTTGGAGGAATTGTTCGGCAATACGACCCAATTTCAGGTCAGTATTTCATCGCGCCTTCAAACCTTACTGAAGTTTACGACGCACAGGCCAACACGTGGACGAATCACACCGATTTGCCTTTTGATATTGCGGCGCACGATTCGACTGTGTTCAACGGTGAGATTCTCATTGCAGGTGGTATAACGGGCTCTGGATGGGGTGCTCAAACCAAAGAAGTTCACGGTTACAACCCTCTCACTGAAACTTGGTCGTTGCATTCGGATTTGCCGTTTGACATGTACGATCACACCATCACTGCAATCAATGAATCCGTAGTTTACGCCTCTGGCGACTCATCGTCGTACAGATTTTCCACATGGTCATCGAACTACAGAGACGTAACTGGAGTTCACAACAACTCCGAAACTCAAGCCGGATGGATTACCTCGGATATCATCGACCTTCGACAGAACACAAACGGCGTTGCCTCACCTGTTCGTTTGCAATTTGACGGTACAGCCTCTCCCGGCACTGAACTTCAACTTCAATATCGGCTCGCAACGGATTCAACAGACATGAGTTCAGTTTTGTGGCGTCCACTCGGTCCAGAAAATGTATCTCAATTCCACCTCACTGGAGACCACACACTTGCCGCCATTGGAGAAGGAATGTCGTACCTCCAATACCGTATCAAAATGAGTACCTCCGAATTGATTGAATGGTCAACGCCCGACTTAGACTCAATCGTCATTTTTTCCGAGGAAGCGACACTCCTGACGCCCCCTCCAACATCGATGCACCCCAACGCAGCCCAAGTGACGGTTCAATCGTTCCACTCTTCATTTGGTACCAACTCGAATTACAGTCTTTTGTTGCACCAAACCAATGCTGATGGGTTCAACTTACCAGCGCAAGATACAGCCAAAATCACGTGGAACAACATCACTTCTTCGTATACCATCGAAGACCATGGAGGTATTCTTCGACAATCTGGAGTGAATGTCAACGTCCATTCATCAAGTGGACAGGGGGATATCATGCACTGGGGACTCTCCATAAACGAAGGTTTGAGCGCACAATATCTCGTGATGGAAATTCAAACAGAAGGCGAACTGTCGTCTACTTTTAGGACCAATTCAACAATTGAAATTCAAAACATCCTCAACATCGACATTACAGATTACGCGTCCAATTTTTCGAGCATGGGTGATAATTCAATTTCAGACTTTGAAGTCTTTCCAGACGGTGCAGAAATCGAAGTTACCGTCGACCATGCATTCGATCAATCCGGAACACGATTACTGTTTGGAACAATTGAAGCACGTCTCCACATCGATATCGAGAACCCTCAGTCCGGTTGGTACAACTCAACAACGGACTGGGAGCAACTCATTACTGGGAGTGAAACCGACCTGAGTTTTCGCATAGAAAATGTGAGTTCAGGAAGCGCTAACATTTGGATTGAAGCACGTACACAAGACGACTTTGTACTCAACGTAGATTCGTCAGTCAAAGAAATTATTGTCAATGTGAATGCCCCGGTTCAAACCTCAAACTCACCTCAGAACAACGACTACATTAACGAAAATTCTGAGCGTTCAGTAGAATTCAACTTCTATGACGTAGGCGGCTTTAGTACCGACACTGTTCAAGCCTACGTCTGGATTGAGGCATTGCATGATGCAGACAGTGATGGAGAGTTTTCGTCATCCGAGCGTGTATCCACTGAGGTGTTCATCTCCAACGTCGAGAACGATTGGTTACTCAATCTAACTGTCAACGACACTGCAAATGAAGACCACCAAATGGTCCATGTCATCTTGGAAGGAACCAACATGGCTGGAAAGAATATTCGCGAAGCCTCGTTCAACTCGAACTACGGACTCGTATCATGGATGAGCCGTACTCCGGAAAATGCTAATATTTCATCTGTGGAGCCGTTGACAGGTCAAGCGGAAAATGAAGTGCAGCGTATCGAGCCGACCGGAACAGTCGGGTGGAAGGTCGTCGTCTCAGACTCAAACGCACTCACCGACATTTCTGAAATACGATTGATTCTTGGTAAAGATGAGTCGCTCGGCATGCGCTATTCACCGACTCAAAATGTGTGTGAATCCATGGATGCACGGCTCTTGATTGAAAATTCCTGCTTTACTGAAGTCCTCAACAATTCCTATTCCATTTCCTTTGCAGCAAGTATCGATTGGGCGTTCGCGGAGTCGGGTCTCGACATAGGACACCTCGAAATACAGGTCGATGATTACGATGGAATGCAAACGTTGGAATTGGACAGTCAATGGACACTTGAACGTGAATTAATCATCGAATTTGATTCACTCATGGACGTTGAAGGGGCCGTTCAAGGCGAACTTGAATCCGGATGGAGCATTGTGACCGGTGACTCGATTCAAGTGAATGCGACGCTCAAACACTTGACTTCAAACACTTCGTACAACGGCCCAATGTCCGTATTTTGGAGAGGTAAGATACAAGACCAATTTTTCTCTGAAAGTTTCTCTGTTCAAGTTGAAGATGGGAAATTATCGGCAATGATACAAGCTCCAACTGGTGCAGGATTGTGGCACCAAACGGTTTTGGAAATTTGGGATCCATATAATTCTGAGCAATTTTACTCGATGGAACTACCGAACATGCTCCTCGACGACAGCCCACCTTTGCTTGTCGAATCAACAATGACATCCGGCGTATCTCGGTATCACCTCGAGGCAGTCGAAATTGGAGTGAACATCGACGAGAGTAACGCATGGAGCGGTAACCTAACGCTTCAATGTCAAATTCGTTCTTTGGAGTTTGAATGGCCCATCCTCACACAAACCCGTGAGCCGACCACTGTATTTGACGGGAAAACAATGTTCAGTTTCATGTTTAATTTCGCTGAACAGGGAGATCCATCCACCCTCTCAACCCAATCGAGCATGGAATGTTGGGCATCCGGAATGGATGATGCAGGATTGGAACTGTATTCCCCTGGAGGAAATTCTGAGAACAGTCCATGGTTGTCGACATCACTGAGTAACGTTGGTCCCGATCTCGCCATTCAAACCGTAAACTTTGAAGGAAGCGCCTCCGAAGGCTCGAAACTAAGAATTGCTGTTGGAGTTGTCAGCCTTGGTGAAACGATCGAGACGACGTTCAATGTCACATTGAGTATTGTTCAAGATGGCCAATCCACCGTCGTTGGGCGGGAATTGATTCCAGGGATGGATGAAGATACCGAGGTAGAAATACGCTCAACGCTTGAAGTTCCAAAAGGAGATTGGACGCTGTCCATCGAAATCGATGCAGAACAGAGCATCTGGGAATTGAGTGAGACAAACAATGTTTGGTCGAAGAATTATTCACAAGACAAAGACAGTGTGTCCTTTGCCACTCCAGCAGTTGCAGCAGGTGGCGGAGTACTGGGACTGATTGCACTGGTGATGTTCGCTCGAAAGAAGAAAGGGGCTCAGTCTGATGATGATTTGCCGGCAAAGGAAAAACCACTGAAGGGGCCACCGTCACGTTCACAGAATTCCTCAACCCCAAGTTCACTGAAGGGGCCGCCTCCGAAGTCTTTGGTCGAAAGTACCACGTCACATCAAGAAGTGGCGGCTGAAGGAATTGAAACAGTAGAGAGTTATGCGAAGTTACCCGGTGGAGGAAACTACGACTACAGCGGTGGACAAACAATCTATTCTGGAAACGGCATTGGAACTTGGAAACAAAACCCTGACGAATCCTTCACACGGATTGAATGAGGGAATGCTTAACTTCTTTTACAGGGAACAGTTGTTTGAACCGTGGCGAGAGAAGATATCGAGGATGTACGGCGAGTGCTCGCCATATGTTTCCGGGATGGCCAATCGCTCGATGCCCTTGACATTGAGCGAATACTTTCATTCGACATGGAGTGGATTTCACCTAATGAAGCTGAGAAAGCAGTTCAAGCACTCATCGGAAAAGGGTGGCTTTCTGGAGAAGAAAGCGCTCTTAGACCCACGGTCTCACTTGAAGGTGTACAATCACCACTCGGCTGGTTTCCACGCCCTTCACGGCTTCTCATGCCAGTTTCACCGTCTCAAGAAGAACCGACAGCTGAAATGGATGCACCGGAATCGGTGAAGCCCGATGCTCCCGTACCATCGATACCCAAAGAGCAACCTACTCTCGAAGCATCGAATGATCCTCGTGCCAAACTCGTTAAACGCTTGACGAAATTCATTGCAAAATCGTCTCAGATATCTGTTGCAGAAGTGGAACGGCGTGCTCAGCGAAAGCAGCAAGCGCTCGGATACGCAACCCTGTGGATGTGTTTAGCACTTGTTGCAAGAGAACAAAACCTTTCGATGAAAGAAATCATCGAAGCGCTATCGACGCTTTAGTTAGCCTTCAAACACGATTGCCTCAGGAGTCTCGACGACTTCCTCTTGATTGCGCGCTGATAATTCAATCAGCACTGGAAGCAAGACAAGTGCAAGTAGCAACGAAAAGAAGACTGTGACGGCAGTAATCAGGCCAAAGTCTTGGATGACCGGCATTGGTGAAAACATCAAAACGAGGAAACCAAATGCCGTAGTAAGTGCACTCATAATGAGAGCCACACCTGTCGTAGAGAGCGCAGCACGTAACGCCTCCCAATGGGTATCTCTTCGTGCCAATTCAACTTCGATGCGGCGCCACATGTGGATGGAATAATCAATTCCAATTCCCAGCGTGAGTGCAGTCACCATCACCGTCAAAACGTTCCATTTGAGTGCTAAAACAAACATCGAACCTGCCACCCAAAGCGATGCAAGTGCGACCGGGAGAAGCACAGCCAGTGCCGGTACGACACGACGTGTTAGAACAAGCAACACAAGGAAAGAAACGCACAACGAGATTGCTGTCGATTTAATTTGAGACGAATTCAATCCTTCAAGAACGGTCTGTAGAATCACCAAATCTCCAGTGATGTGAAGTTGAGCGTGGCCATCCAAATTGTACCTCAATGTACCTGAAAGTGAGGTCGAACCAAGTTGTTCCTCAATACTTGAAATCACGGTGTTGGATTGATCGGAGGTTGATGCTTCTACACGAATTTCGTTTCGGAAGTAGGTGATTTCCTGACCGTCCAAGTGTACCGTTTGATCGATACGCTCAGCCCATGTTTCACCGGACAGCACATCAGCCACCGTTGTGTTTGTTGAAAGAGCAGCAAACATCGGCCCGAGGTTACAGCCTTGGCTGGTGTTAACGACATAGACATCACCTGCATAGATTTCGAGATTGTGTTCTTCGCCAAAACTTGCGTCACGTAGGATGGCGTCTCTCAGAACCACATATGGGCCTTCATAGGACGGTGATGACGGTGAATCATCGGTTCCAACGACGTAGTGATTGGTTTCCAAATCTTTGTGCAGACCTCGTAATTCATCGAGCATAAGGGCATCACCCGGTATTGAGTCTTCATCTGTTGCAGGTTCCAGAAGAATGTAAATCAATTTCCAAGCAGCACTGTCGTAACTTGTATCCATGTCATCACGAACTTGCATAATTTCCATTTCGGGATCAACGAAGTCTGCAAGATCAAAGTCGGTTTCGAGGGAAACAACTCCAAATATGGAAACTCCTGAAATCAATATGGCAGCAAGAAGAACCATCACTTGCTGTTTCTGCTGAACACCAACAATTGAGTTGACAAGGCCCGGCATTGTGATTGCAACTGCGTTTGTAGTGATGGAGATTTTATTGCGGGCAACATGCAATGCACCGACGACGATGGTCGATGAGGCGAAAGCACAAACTACGCCAAAGGCCAGAGCATATCCAAAGGTGGCCAAAGGTGGCAAGGGGGAGATGATGTTGGCAAGGAAAGCAGCAACGGTCGTCACAACTGCCAATGACAGCGGGACAGAAAGGCGGGCACAGGCACGCAACCACGCTTCCGAGTGATCGTCAACCTCTTTGCGAATCGCAGAGAAAGCCCTCTGGAGATGTATGGCATAATCGATTCCGAGTCCAAGAACCAGAGGAGCAACTGCTACCTCTAATGCTGTGAATCGGACACCGAGTGCGTTGAGAACTCCGTATGTCCAAATGAGGGCAAAGGACAGTCCAATCAGCGGGAAAGCGACATCATTGAGCGAGCGAAAGGCGATGGCAAGCAGTACAACCACGACAACCAAGGCGAGGACAACGAGCAGTGCCAAATTGTCAAAAGTTCCTTGGTCAATATCATAGGAGATGAGGTCGAGTGACGCAACCCCGTATTCCAACTCGGAATTTTGTGAGAGTTTAGAAAATTCAGTTCGGAATTGGTCTTGGATCATTTTTCGTTCTTCTTCATCCATTTCAGGGTCAATTTCCAAAACCCAAAGCGTTGAATTCGCAGCTGGCGCTCCGTCACCTGTTCCGTCGCTGAGATAGGTGCAACTTGCATCGATGTTCAAGTCCGAGTTGAGCAGTGCAGAGGATGCATATCGAGCAGCAGAGAGGAGTTGGTCGTCGGAAGTCAGAGAACAAACTGTGTCTTCATCAAACAGCGCATCGAGTATTTCACTCCACGACTCGATGGATTGCAAATCTTCACCTCCACCCTCTTCATCCAGGGCCAATTGAACGATGCCCGGAGCAGTGGTCCAAACGGCAACTGCATTTTGGCGTTTAACAGATTGATTTTCCATGTAATGCAGGTGCTCATCCATCGTCTTCAAGTGTTCTATAGAAAGTACGTTACTACCATCATCAGCGGTGACATGGATGAAAAGCGGGCGAGCCTCGTCAGGGAAATGCTCGTGGATTCGATCGTGAGCGTCGCGTGAATCAGATTCCGGCGCAAAATCTCCTAAATCTGTGTTGAACGTCGGTGGCGATACGACCAAATGTGCGCTAATGGCTACAGTAAACAAGACGACTACGACCAGTATTGCTGGAGTCCACTGTTTGAAGCGTGGTGACCAAAGGGCCATCCGTTCCTCCAACGCAGATGTATCCATTGTTCGTGCGATGCCAAGACAGTAAAAAAGGGGCGTGGTTGATTTGTACGGCGAATGGTGTTCTCACAAAGTATTCCGACGGTGACGATTTCTTTTCTCGTTCACCTCGGCGCAGGAGAAGGTTCAAAACAAGTAGGCAGGTGGCAAGAACGATTGCAATGCCTGTCAAAGTCCTCCTAAAAGAAAAAAATGAACTTCGATTGAGAGTCATTGGCGAGAGCCACACCGCTCTGCAAATGCTACGTGAGCGACTCAACAGCAGCAGCAAAATCGACTATGCAAACTACTTCCCAGGCCACCCTGAACTGGATGACCCTGAATTCTACATCCGAACCACTGGAAAGAACGATTCAGAAAAAGTTCTGAGAGAAATCGTTGCCGGCATCTCCTCGGAATTCGAAAGCATCAACCTCTGAATGGGGTGTTGCAGTGACAACTTGGACGGATTCTTTAGCAGAATCCATCGGCCTTGATGGCTACGCTACCGCAACCAAGGGCATTGGTGGCGTACTCAAAGCACGAGTCACTGACTTCCGTGTCGAAGAAATATCAACATCGGTCCACCTCGATAACAAAGGAAGATTTACTGTTGCTAAAATAATGTTGACAAACTGGGAAACCAATCGGTTTTGCAACACATTGGCTAAAGCGCTTTCGATTCCACGTAATCGTATTTTCTTTGCTGGAACGAAAGACAAGCGTGCAGTAACCCAGCAATTGTTTGTAATCGATGCACCGAGAGCTAAAGTCGCAGCCGTGGAAATACCCGACGTAGAGATCGAGGTCATCGGCCGCACCCACCAAAAAATTGGATTTGGAAACCACCGAGGAAACCGCTTCACCATCGTTGTTCGTGGCTGTGCAAATGAAGACGGCTCTCCGATGTCGGTAGAAGATGCACTTGAACAAGTGAAGTTGATTCAAGAAGAAATGGCTTCCAAACTCGGCGATAACAAATTCCCGAATTGGATTGGACCACAGAGATTTGGCTCAGGACGTCCAGTTACGGCAGAAGTAGGACGCCATGTCATCACTGGCGATTGGAAACAAGCTGCTCTCACCTACATTGCCATGGAAGGTGAATCAGAAAACGATGATGTTGCTGCATTTCGAGCACATGTCCGCAAAAACGGACCTACCGAAGAAGGCCTCGAACTCGCTCCACGATGGTTGGGCTTCGAACGCAAAATGGTCGAGCACCTCCTCCATCGCCCTGATGATTACATCGGAGCATTCCGTAAACTCCCAGGCAACCTGCAATTGATGACCGTTCACGCATTGCAATCAGTTGTGTTCAACAAATCTCTTCATGCAAGGCTAGCCGCCGAACACCCCATCAGTTGGCCTATTGGAGGTGACATGGTCGGACGAATCGATGAGAAAGGCCAACTGGACGCATCGAGTTGTGTTGTGGTTGAAGAACGCACTTTGCCTCGAATTATTCGGAACTGCGAACTTGGAAGGCTCTCCCCGACTGGACCTCTCCCCGGAACTGAGATCAAGACATGTGAAGGCAAAAGCGGCGATATCGAAAAGCAAGTCATCGACAGCATGGGCTTGACAGACATGGATTGGAACGTTGAAGCAATTCCCCGTCTATCGACCCGTGGGACTCGGCGTTCATTGGTTACCAGTTTCAACGAATTGAGTTTCGACAATGTACCTCTTGCAGATGACGATTCAATGGGTGAACGGTGGAAGGCCGGCCCTAATGGGAACAGCAGATGGCATCCCGAAGGTGCGTGCATTCGTTTCCGATTCACACTTGCATCTGGAAGTTATGCTACAACCTTGTTGCGTGAGTTCATGAGATGCCCGCTGCATCAATTGTGAACAACACATCCTTCTCATTTGGGCTCCAAAGAGAGGCTACGCTGTTTTTATTGTTACGAAATTTAATCCGGTGCTGGTGGCACCAATGCAAGTGGATCAAAGAAGTCCCATCGAGAGAACTTCAATTTCTCCAACGCCACTGATTTCGGAAATCTTTGCTTCCAGTGCGTCAGCGAGACCTTCCCCATCGTTCATGACGACGTGGATTTGAACGAATTTGAGTCCGAAAGCCAAAGGCTTAACTTCGACAGATTGAACATTGTAGATGTCGTCGCTAAGTGCTTGGACTGAAGCCGCAATAGCGTCAGCGTTGACATCCTCAACATCTGCATCAGGATTGATTTTGTAAGTCATTGCTACCATACCCATGCAATCACCTCAGGGTCCCTGATATTTGCAACTTGGACAGGTGTAGAGAACACCTTGGTTTCGGCAGCGTGGGCTACGGCCAATGGCTACATCGCAGCCAGGGCAAGGGAAGGAAGTTGAACCGGCTTCTTCAAGGGGTACACCGGATGATGTGCAATTTGCTGCTCGGTCAGTCATGATAAGTCCTCAGGAACAGATGGCCCACGCCCTCCCCTTCTTTATGGTTGCGTGCCGAATCACCTCAGGTGATGGCATAGATTACCATGCAGTATCCACGCATCCAGATACATAAATCTCGTTTTAACGCAGGACAAAAAGGCGACCGTTTTTCCCCGTACTAACGACCAGTTCGCCGTTTTTCTCACGACACCAACCGGATTCAATGACGAGAATGTCACCCACATTGACGCGCTTAATTTGCTCGTTCCAAAGAATTACTCCGACAATGCCCGTCTCGTCGCGCCCACATGCTGCAGCCACCGGACCAACATATTGTTCGGAATAGACCATTCGTCGAGGATATATCCGGAGCATAACCAGTTCAAGCCGCCGGACGGGTGAATGGGCGGTAAGGTCAGTTACTTTCTGACGTGCATGTCTGATTTTTTGTGCATTATTCACTGTGTTGGATTCTTCCATAGAACGGAAAAGCCCTTCAAACCTCATCAATCTATTCGGTCGACTTCTTTTTACGTACAGAAAACGTAGATGTCACAATTTCCGGTGCTTCCTCAATGTCATCGCCGCTAAGTTTGACGTTGAGTGCGGTCTCATAATTTTCAAGAATGCTGGTTTTCTTAAACTTCCAAGGCATGTAGTTGCGACAAATCAAGTAAACTTCAGAAGAAGAGTTGCGAGACGCATGCGGAGAGAAACGACGGACATCAGAAAAAAAGGGTTTAACCACTTGAATCAATTCCTCAACGCCCACGCCTTGGAACAGTTTCGTCACAAAAGAGCCACCTTTGCAGAGCAATGGAAGTGAAAAATCATAGACGAGGGCAACCAAAGTCATAGCGACTGCTTGATCCATATCCCATTTCCCTGTGATGTTTGGAGAGATATCCGAAATGATCGAGTTCAATGGCCGTTCCTTCAATTCTTCAAGGACTCGTTGTTGAGTATGCGGGTCGGTGATGTCTCCAACAAGTAAAATGGAGCCTTCGACAGGTTGGCATGCTTCCAAATCCACACCAATGACCCAGCCGCTGTCACCAACGATTTCAGTCGCTACTTGTGCCCAGCCACCTGGGTGACAACCGACGTCGAGAATGATGTCGCCCTCTCTCAGTAAGCTAAACCGCTCTTGAATTTGCTTTAATTTGAAGGCAGAACGGGCACGGTAGCCGCTGGCTTTGGCTTGACGGCGCCATGAATCACGTTTGTGATTTTCAATCCAGTGGTCTGCCATAAGAAGTCCTCTAATGCCCTCTCGCAACACACTGTTGAAGAAACCTCCCTACAAAATGCGACAGCAACAAAGGGATGAAGGGGGTCGGCATGTTCGCTGGATACATTGGGGGTACTGTGATGAAATCAACGGCTTTTGCTTTGTTTGCTCTGTTGAGCCTCTTGGGTGCCGCCAGCGGTGGAGTATTGGTACAAGCAGAAGTCGTTGAACCGTCGATACCCTTGGATGTAGCTGTCCAGTCAAGTCAAATGGGACGGAGTCTCCTTGTGGAGGAAGTGACAACCACCTGGTGCCCAAGTTGCGCTGAAATTGATCCGTTCCTCATGGGAGTCGCTGACGCACATGGTTCGAGAATTGCGATGGTTGCCTACCATCCATCGGACGGTGAAGATGCATTCCAGCCGGAAGCATCACAACACAGAATTGACCGACTCGGTTTGATTCATGGTCCATCGCTTTCGACACCTACATTCTTTGTTGAAGGAGAAAATCCACGCACTGGACTCGATGCTTGGAGCGATGTCCAACGCGACATCCTCGATGCCGAACTCAAGCGGCAGGGATCTACAACCCTCCAGTTTGAAGTGATCAAAACAGAAAACCATACCACTGCCCAAATTCTATTTTTCGACACAGAACACGAACAACTCAAGAACACTCAGTTGACTTTTCTCGTGATACAACACGGTAAATCAGTGCCTAAAGATGCGATTAATCCCGGTGGCGAGACACGTGACCATGTGGTTGTTGCTACTGCTGAATGCGACCTCAATACAACAACCCTCATCAACCAGTTCGGAATGATTTCCGCATCAGTCAATCAATCCTGCTCAAGTGATTTCTCCATAACATTCGCAAACCTCGATGAATTTAGCATCGTGTTGATCCATGAACATACGGTTGAGGCGATCTCAACCGGAGCGGCGGGACTCGGAACTATTGGCACTGTTGAGTTAGCTTTCCGTACGAGAGAAACTCAAGATTCAAACTCCAACAGTTTGACCTTATTGGCTCTGGCAGCAGGTGCAGGAATCATCGCAATTCTGCCTCGTAAAGGTATGAAAGTCTCTAAAGAATGATTTTTCATACCGAAAAGGGCAACTGTACACCCTATACCGGAAGTATTGTGAGACAATTCAACCGAGGATTCATAACCTACCGTGACAATGTATTACCATGGCAGAGTCATGGGAAGACGTAACATGGAACCAAGGCAGACCACTCAAGGAGTGGGCTGTAGAATACACAGTCGTTGTAGACGATGAAGAATACCACCACCTCAACATACTGTTTGGTGAAGACGAAAGTGCAGTGCAGAAGAGTTTGCTCGATGAATTACGACAAACCTATGTCAGCAACGAACGTATTGACGTAACACTTCACAGAATGGAAGAAGTCAAGGAGACTGCAGATTCGAACTTCTTTGAAGGATGCTTCACACCTTAAGCGGAACGAAGCCGATAGTGAAGTTCGATAATCTCTCCGTTCTGGACCAAATAATCATCGAAACTGGATACGAGGTTCTCCTCGGCGGCAGACTCGTCTGATGCAAACACGTGCATTGCCATCTCGTGTGTGGAGTTCGTCCTGTAATCAAAAATGCCTGTCTCATCGAAATGGTGTCCCCAAATGTCAAAGAAGACTCCAAGAGATATCTCTCCCGGTTCGTTCAACTCAATGTGCAAACGACCTGAGTCATCATGGGTGTGAATGGCGTGCATGTAGTTCTCGTTTCCGTTGCAGACATCTGTTTGAATACCAACTGCAGATTCAACAGTGTATTGTTCACCGTCGATAAAAATTCGAAGTGAGACATGATCATGCCGGGCTAAACCATCGTGATCGAGGCATTCCAAAGCCAACGGGTCTGGAGCATCTGCAGTGGAGTTCAGCGCAGTTTGAGACCCAGAATTGTCCGGCTCTTCTTGGTTCGAGGCCTGCTCACTGGACGAGTCGACTTCTTTCTCAAACAATCCTTTATCGTTTGCGAGAAGGACAAGAAGCGCAGCGAGGGCTATGGCCGTAACGACACTCCAAAAGGTAGTTTCTCGATCCATGTCAATCAACTGTCTTGATTCCATTCACCAGAATCATTGAGTTTCATGAGGCGATAAAATCCAACAAATGCTGCTACATTCGCGATGTGAGCAGTGGTACAGTATTGACAAATCTTTTCCATTTCCACCTCGTATGAGATGAGCAGTGCAATCACGAAGAATCCACCAAAGGTGAGAGCCGTACCGAGTTTGAGGTAATTATCGACCCATTCTGAGTTCGGTTCAAGTGAAGACGAGTAGGCAAGGTAGAGGAAGACACAGAATGCCGTTGCTCCGATACCGCCCCATGGAAGACCAAAAAACGGGTCCACATTGTAATTCGCATTTCCAATAACATCGTCACAGGAAAAGACAGTATTTGAAGCACAAAAATTGCCACCCTCACTGACTTTGGAAGAAATCCATAGGGTTTGAATGGAGACGGCAAAACCAGCAACTCCAGTCAAAATGAGACCAAAAAAGAGGCGCCCACGCTCAGTTGCAATGGAAGGGAATCTTTGCGATAGGGGGTTTGCCAAAATCTTTCCAATCGGGAGAACAAGGAAGAAACCGATAAGTGTCGGTACAAGATAAAGCATGAGTTGGATGTTCGAATCCATTTCAAACACCATCCGTTTGTGCACTTTCTCGGGTGACCAAACCAAGGATTGCGTCACGCAAATCTTCTCCAGGATTTTCGGACGAACTCCAAGCAATGATGCCATCTGGTTGAATGAGGTAATAACTTGGAGTACCTCCTACTTTCCACTTCTTCATGTTGTCCTGATCGAGGTCATCAATGTAAGGGAAGGCGTGTGCTGATCCTGGGCGACTGCCACAATCTGAACTTGCACAAGATTGGCCAGTAGTTTTGTCTCTGAATGCTTCGATTTCGGCTCGACTTGAGTCGTGGCCGCTGATGTCGAGTTCGGTTACACTTGCGATAAAGTTGACAACAGCTCCGTCCCATTGAGGATTGCTTCCATCAAAATCTGCAGAGTTCACCGACATATCTTCTGCGGAACGAACACAATATGGACAATCAGTGTCCATAAATTCCAGAGCAACCCATTGCCCCGATGCATCTCCTTCTTTCCAGTTTGAATCCCAATAAGACTCGAGATTGAATGTCGTCCAACCACCGCTGCCGTTGTAGAATTTGCCTTCCAAAGCAGGTGCTCTTTCGCCGGCCTTGGTTCCAGTCGCAATTGGACTGGTTGTGGCTGCAATAATAATTAATCCAACAAAAAACAGGCTCATAACCCGAATTGCGGCTTTTGTACGAATATCGGCTTCATCATCGTATATGTGTTTCATTTCTTCATCTCCTTGGCATTCCAATTTCTTCAATGAGTGCTCGGGCAGTGTGACGGATAGCATCTTCGCTGTTGTACCGTACATCGTATCCTGAGGAAAGCATCTTATCAATCCCAAGCATTGCTCGGGGTATATCTCCAGCCCATCCACGGTCCCCACCGGTATATTCGATGGACGCCCCGTGGCAACCAGTTTCTTCGACCACTATTTCTGCGATACGACGTACTGAGGCAGTGTCGTGCGAACCGAGGTTGAATAAATTCAGCGGCTCATCGGTGTGTTTCATGACATGAAGGAACCCATCAACGCAATCCTCAACTTCCATGTACGATTTCTCTTGTCGACCGTTACCCAAAACTTCGAGCCTCGTTGGGTCCGACTTCAGTTTGTGAATGAAATCAAAGATGACTCCATGCGTACCACGGGTGCCAATGATATTTGCAAAACGGAAAATCCATGCCTGCAATCCGAACGTTCCAACCCAACTGCTGATGAGGCCTTCACCGGCCTGCTTACTTGCACCATACAAAGAAATTGGCAGGCAAGGGCCATGGTCTTCTGGTGTTGGAAGTGGAGCATCCTCTCCATAGACAACCGATGAGGAGGCAAAGGCAATCTTCTTGACATCGCAACGGCGCATTGACTCTACGATGTTGTATGTAGCAAGTGTACCCTGCTTCAAGTCCGTATCTGTAATTCGTGTACCAAGGCGAATATCAGGATTTGCTGCAAGATGAAATACACAATCGATACCTTCCATGGCAGAGAGTACCGTTTCAAAGTCGGTAATATCTCCGTGAACATGTGTGACTGCCCCAGAGTCAAGGTGGGATTGGATGAAGTCAAGTTGTCCACTTGAGAGATTGTCAAGAGCGACTACAGTATCTCCTCGAGCGACCAATCTGTCGATAAGGTGAGAACCAATGAATCCAGCACCGCCTGTAACCAATGCTCGCATGGCCATTTCAAGAAACACCCATGTATGAGTCTTTGGTAATCTGGTTCATTCTGAGCCTTGGATGAGATGAGGGATTGGATTGATAACGGTTAAGCAAATGCTTCCAATTTACGCCGAGTAATTCGGTGATGGAGTTGAAAAAATGCCAAAAAACAACACAAAAACGATGCCTGAAAACCAAAATGAAACAACCAATGTACTGGTCGGATACGTCCGGAAAAGCAATGCAGGTGGAGCCTTGAAAGTCTCCATCAATACCGATGCTTTTTCAGATTGCTCGACGTATGTTACGAGCGATGGACAAGCGTATGTCCCACTTGTCATCTCTTTGAACGCCCTTGAAAAAGTGCTCAATGGAGAGCGAGCTGTTACAACGCTCTCGCAATTGCAAGACTGAAGATCCTAAGTCCAGTCGAACGCCAACGTAAACAACTACGATGCCGCTTGCTTGGGGGTTTCGACCCCTGAGCAAGCCCTAACATTAGCAGTGACGGAATGCAGCCCTTTGATTTGCCATGATCTGAGCAATGGGTATTCGCATTGATCCTATTCATTCGCCCATCTTTTTGCTGCATAGATCATCAACACTATTCCTACAACAAGCAAAGCGGGCCAACCAAAGGAGATTACTGCAATTAATGCTATTCCTGCTGCAATACCAATCCTTACTTTCACAACAGAATCATGAATATCTTGGTCAGGGCGGAACCATTCCCAAGGCCTAAGCCAGGAATCGTCGATGTGTAGCGAAGGCCAAAGCCAGTGGATAAGATGGCTTACCTCGATAAATGTTGTAATCAAAAGCACGGAAAGACAGACCACCCAAAATAAAACAAACTCCAGAGTTGAAAGGTTACTTCCCGCCCCATCGTTCGCCAACATACCGAAGAAGATGAAAATCAATGAGCAAAGCAGCAGTGTTCCAGGGGGTAAATTCCAATCATTGAATTTATTGTTGAACGGCGTTGCAACCACCTCGAAACTTTCTGAAAGCGACGATACTGTATTGCCATTTCCGTCATGACCGACACTTGCCAATACTCGCCGGGCTTGCTCCTTACTTTCTTTCCAGTATCGACTTCGGCGTTGGTATTCCCAACTTATGAAAGGTACAGGCAAACATACAAAGAATATGCCGAGGAAGTAAGGAAACAACAACGTTACAGGGTACAAATATATCAAAACTCCAACTTGCAGGTAGATTTTTGACGCTGCCAAGTCTAACCAAGTTGGTATGTGATGATCAATTTCCTCATCTATTTGCTCATCTATTTCCTCAGTTCTATCCCGAGTTTCTATGTCTGTGTGTTTCACAGCATCATCAAACTGCATTCCATCCTCCGGTTCATCGCCAAGGAAGAATTCTAGGGCTCCCCCAATGAGAAAAATGAGGAACAAGATGACGACTAGAATGAAGTCCCAATATCCTAAG
>Ga0233444_10000832_pt1 | contig 37652 bp, 27 predicted proteins | sample SI_124_October20_6_FD_182792 | JGI IMG/M metagenome (GOLD analysis project Ga0233444, IMG submission 182792) | Seawater microbial communities from Saanich Inlet, British Columbia, Canada - SI_124_October2016_10_MG | ecosystem: Environmental > Aquatic > Marine > Inlet | place: Canada: British... | reverse complement strand
CTAGACATTTCGTATTTACATGTTTTTTCATATTCCAAACGTCCAAATACTGAGGCTTCCGAAATGAACGAAGTTGTTCCACAGCACATCCGATCGAAACGCAGTAAAATGTTACGAGGATTATCCATTAAAAAAAGACATAATTTTTATGAAACTCAGTTAGGATCAGAGCGATTAGTTCTTTTTGAGGGAGAAAATAAAAAGGGATACATCACCGGTTTTACTGATAATTATGTTAGAGTAAGAACGCCTTGGAATCCCAGTTTAATCAATTCACTTAACAAAGTCGTCTTGAAGTATATCGATGATGAAGGGTTTGTTCGAATAGGTTTATAGCTTGATTCCTACAGGTAAAAGTTCTTTGTAATGCTTGTTTTTTCTTAAAAAAACAGCAATCTCTGGACTGGTTGGAACCACTCTTAATTTTTTCTCTGCAACAGAATCAAGAACCATTTTGATGAATTCGTCTTTAAACATAGCAGTGTCAATCTTCTCAGGAATAATCAACTTAGTCAGGAAAATTTTTCGTTCTTGTTCTGCATATTCAATGCGCGCCATGGATCCGTTTACAACAACTTCAAATTGACGTAAAAATTCATTATTTTCGAGGACTAGTTTACTCATAGTGATTGATTAAGTTATATTTAAATACGACCAAACGTTGTTTTTGATTTTAAATAAATCTCAAAAAGATTTGTTTGAATAACCATTTTAATAAACGGAATACAAAGATACGAATTATTTGTCAAACAAGTTAGAATGCAACCACGACCTGTTAAGGAAAAAAAAAAGAGAGGACTTTATTTGATGCCAGGAATGGCAGCCAGTCCTCGAATATTTGAATTTATTGATTTAACGGACATCTTTGAGGTAATTCATTTATCATGGATTATACCAAAAGAGGATGAGCCTATCGAAGATTATGCACTGCGGATGTGCGAACGCGTTAACCATCAAAATCCCATTTTACTTGGGGTTTCTTTTGGTGGAATTTTGGTACAAGAAATGGCCAAACACATTAATTGCTACAAAGTTGTAATCGTTTCGAGTGTAAAATCCAATATCGAACTCTCCTTATCCATGAAGATGTCACAAAAAACGAATGCACACAAACTTTTACCTACTCAATGGATTCAAAACCTAGAAAGTTTTGCACTTTTTGTTTTTGGGAGTTCAGTAGAGCGTAAATTACAATTGTATAAAAAATACTTATCCGAAAGAGACCCGAATTATTTAAAATGGGCAATTCATACCCTTGTAAACTGGAAACAAAAATCTTTTGATCCTAAGCTTATTCATATCCATGGAAAAAAAGACACTGTCTTTCCTTTTAAAAATGTCATAAAAACTCCTTATCTTCATAAATTGACGGATGGTACTCATGCAATGATATTGGTTCAAAACCAGTGGTTCAATTCAGAGTTACCTAAAATATTGTTCTAAATTTATGTCGAATGAAAAAAATAAATAAAATTACAATAAGTGTTATTTTACTGATCGGATCAGGAGTTCTTCTCAGTAATAATATTATTGGAAACAAAACAGCTTTCAAAACTTATAACTTTGGAGAGCCTTCTAAAGTATATGCCCTCCAAATAGCCAAAGAATATACTTTTGCTGGAGAAACTGTAACCATGGACGATGCAGATCTTCGCAAACGCATGGACAAAGAACTTTTGGTGAATACCTATTGGCAATCCAATATGATGTTGATGATCAAAAGGAGTAATCAATACTTTCCGTTGATTGAGCGTATTCTCAAAGAAGAGGGTGTACCCGACGACTTTAAGTATTTGGCAGTAATAGAAAGTGGCCTAGAAAATGTGATCTCTCCTGCTGGAGCTAAAGGATTTTGGCAAATACTCAGAACTACAGGAAAAGAAATGGGGCTTGAGGTAAATTCAAATGTAGACGAACGTTATCACCTTGAACTCTCAACTCGAGTAGCTTGTTCGTACTTGAAAAAGGCAAAAGAGAAACTGGGTTCTTGGACACTAGCTGCAGCCTCATTCAATAGGGGGATTTCTGGGATTAAAAGACTGCTTGAAAAACAACAGGTAGATAACTATTATGATTTGTTACTCAACAGAGAGACTCAAAGATATGTTTTTAGAATTTTGGCAATGAAAGAAATTCTATCAAACCCCAGCCAATATGGGTTTGTTTATAACTCTATGGATCTTTACGGAGAACTAAAAGCTAAGAAAATACTGGTAGATACTGCAATAACTAATATCGCAGCTTTTTCAAAATCAATGGGAATTAATTACAAACAACTTAAAATTTTCAACCCCTGGTTGCTAGAAAATCATTTGAACAACAAGTCACGAAAGCAGTATTATATAGCCCTCCCAGATTCAAGTGAAATCGGATCTTAGATTCGTTTCATTTGTTGCTTCATTTCTTTGATTTGCCCTGTCAACATGCCTTGGCTATCCAGTTTTTTAGCTTTGTTGATTAAGAGGGTAGCCTCTCTCTTTCTTCGTTTCTGCATGTAAATTCCTGCAAGACTCAAATTAGCCATAGCTAAATCAGTGTCCATAGACATTCCCAACTCAAGTGCTTTTTTAAAATATTTCTCTGCCTTGGTTAAGTTGGTCTGAGATAGAATAATTCCGTGTAAGTAGTTGAAATAACCTTGTTGCTTGGTCACCAAATTTTGCTCGGGGTTTGATATCCGATTCAACCACTTAAGGGTACCTTCAAAATTTTGTTTTCTGAGTTGAAAGAAAGCCAAAAGGATAAACTCGTTTTTGTAATACAGTAAAATAAATATTCCACAAAGCAGCAGCAGGAAAATCCCGTTTCCAATTGCACCTTCAAAGAATTGGTAGATACTAAAAGCAAGTGTGAAAAAAGCAAGAATAAGTTTTATAATCTTAGGAAACATGATTAAATATTTTCGCCAAAGTTAATAAAAACTAATCATTATGCTGAAAGAATTAAACATAACAGTTGTTGTTTTTGTAGTTTTTATGTTTCCAAAAAACAAGGGTAATCTTCCAGATTATGTGGTAGAGGATTTTATATTTATAATGCTACAATTGTAATTGATTTTGTAAAAGAAAGAAATTAATAATTTGAAGTTTTACGGGGCAAAATTGTCTGACCCAAATTCTTTTGAATTATATTTTATTGTTTTTAAAAAAGGCTTGTCTAAAAAAAAACTTATCGTATATTTGCACACGCTTTGAAAAGCAAGACATAGGTCTTTATTCAAACTTAAATTTTATGAAAAGAACATTTCAACCCTCGAAGAGAAAGAGAAGAAACAAACACGGATTTCGTGAGCGTATGGCATCTGTAAACGGACGTAAGGTTTTAGCAAGCCGCAGAGCAAAGGGACGTAAAAAAATATCCGTATCTTGCGAGCCAAGACATAAAAAATAATGAATCAAAACATTAAAATTTAAGGTGTTACTTTTTTTAAGTAACACCTTTTTTTTTTATAAAATTTAACATTTACTGCCAATGCCTAAGCAACAACAACTTAAAACAGTACTGATCATCGGATCAGGTCCAATTATTATCGGTCAAGCTTGTGAATTTGATTATGCTGGAACACAAGCCTTGCGATCTTTAAGAGAGGACGGTATTACTACTGTATTGATCAATTCCAATCCAGCAACGATCATGACTGATCCAACAATGGCTGATCATGTTTACCTTAAACCGTTGACGACTAAATCAATTATCGAGGTTTTGAAAAATCATGATATAGATGCTGTTCTTCCAACAATGGGAGGACAAACAGCATTGAATTTGTGTATAGAGGCCGATGAAAAAGGTATTTGGAAAGATTTTAACGTTGAACTTATTGGAGTAGACATTGATGCAATCAACATCACCGAAGATCGAGAGCAATTCAAACAACTGTTGAGACAAATAGACATTCCTGTTGCCGAAGCCGAAACAGCGACCTCTTTTTTAAAAGGTAAAGAAATTGCTCAGAAATTTGGCTTCCCTTTGGTAATTCGACCGTCGTTTACTCTGGGAGGAACTGGGGCCTCTTTTGTTCATACCGCCGAAGAATTTGACGAACTGTTGACTCGAGGTCTCGAAGCTTCTCCAATTCATGAGGTATTAATTGATAAAGCTCTGTTGGGGTGGAAAGAGTATGAGCTGGAACTATTAAGGGACAAAAATGACAATGTTGTGATCATTTGTACCATTGAAAATATGGATCCTATGGGGATTCATACCGGAGATTCTATTACCGTTGCACCGGCAATGACATTATCAGATACTACTTACCAACGTATGCGTGACATGGCCATAAAAATGATGCGAAGCATTGGAGATTTTGCTGGAGGGTGTAATGTTCAGTTTGCGGTTAGTCCCGACGAAAACGAGGACATTGTTGCAATCGAAATTAACCCACGTGTATCTCGATCTTCTGCATTAGCATCAAAAGCAACCGGGTATCCAATTGCAAAAGTGGCTTCAAAGTTAGCAATAGGCTACTCATTAGATGAATTGGAAAATCAAATAACCAAATCAACTTCAGCTCTTTTTGAGCCAACGGTTGATTATGTGATTGTAAAAATTCCTCGTTGGAATTTCGATAAATTTGAAGGATCTGATCGTGTGTTGGGTCTTCAGATGAAATCTGTAGGTGAGGTAATGGGAATTGGTCGCTCCTTTCAGGAGGCATTACACAAAGCAACACAATCTTTGGAAATCAAAAGAAACGGTTTAGGTGCCGATGGAAAAGGATACAACGATTACGATCAAATCATTTCAAAGCTTACCAATGCTAGTTGGGACCGCGTTTTTGTGATTTATGATGCCATTCAAATGGGAATTCCGTTGAGTAGAATTCATGAAATAACTAAAATAGATTTATGGTTTCTTCGTCAGTACGAAGAGATGTTCACTTTAGAAAAAGAAATTTCAAATTATTCGATTGATACCATTGAAAAAGCTCTCTTGTTAGAGGCGAAACAAAAAGGATTTGCAGATCGACAAATTGCTCACATGCTAGACTGTATGGAAAGCGAGGTTTATAAATGTCGTTCTAAAATGGGAATTCAAAGAGTATACAAATTGGTTGATACTTGTGCTGCAGAATTTGCGGCTAAGACCCCTTATTATTATTCTACTTTTGAAGAGAAAATGCAACTCAATGGAGAAGAACCTTTTAGCGACAATGAAAGTGTAGTTTCTGATCGAAAGAAAATAGTGGTTTTGGGTTCTGGACCTAACCGAATTGGTCAAGGAATTGAGTTTGATTATTGCTGTGTTCATGGTGTATTAGCTGCCTCGGAATGTGGTTACGAAACCATCATGATTAACTGTAACCCAGAAACGGTATCAACTGATTTTGATGTTGCAGATAAATTGTATTTCGAACCCGTATTTTGGGAACACATTTACGACATCATTCAACACGAAAAACCAGAGGGTGTAATTGTTCAGCTTGGGGGTCAAACCGCTTTAAAATTAGCCGAAAAGCTCGAACGTTATGGTATAAAAATTATTGGGACAAGCTTCCAAGCTCTAGATTTGGCTGAAGATCGCGGAAGTTTTTCTACACTTTTAAAGAAAAACAATATCCCTTATCCCGATTTTGGAGTTGCTGAAAATGCTGATGAGGCATTGGCATTGGCTGACGAATTGGATTTTCCAATTTTGGTTCGTCCTTCATACGTATTGGGGGGACAGGGAATGAAAATTGTAATAAACAAAGAAGAACTTGAAGCCCATGTGGTGGATTTGCTTCGGAAAATTCCAAACAATAAACTGCTTTTGGATCACTATCTAGACGGAGCTATTGAAGCAGAAGCTGATGCGATTTGTGATGGAGAAGATGTTTACATTATAGGAATAATGGAGCATATTGAACCTTGTGGGATTCACTCAGGAGATTCTAATGCAACCCTTCCCGTTTTCAATTTGGGAGAATATGTTTTACAACAAATCAAAGATCATACCCTTAAAATTGCAAAAGCATTAAAAACAGTTGGACTCATCAACATTCAATTTGCAGTAAAAAACGATAAAGTTTTTATAATTGAGGCAAACCCAAGGGCGTCAAGAACAGTTCCTTTTATTGCCAAAGCATATAAAGAACCATACGTGAATTATGCTACTAAAGTGATGTTGGGAGATAAAAAAGTAAAAGACTTTAACTTTAATCCTCAGTTAGAGGGTTATGCGATAAAACAACCTGTGTTTTCATTCAATAAATTTCCAAATGTAAACAAGCAGCTTGGGCCTGAGATGAAAAGTACTGGAGAAAGCATCCTCTTTATTGACAGCTTAAAGGACGATGAATTTTATGATCTTTACGCTAGACGTAAAATGTACCTAACCAAATAAGTATTTCTAAACACAAATATTAAACTGTTTTTGTTTGGGATCAAAAAAAACGCTTTCTTTTGGGAATATACTTTGAAACACTCCTTTTTCGATTAATTCCTCAGGACTTCCGTATTCCCATTGATTATCCAATAAAAGAATAATTTGATCACAGATTTGGATTGCGGTGTTGAGGTCATGGCTTGAAAACACCACTGTTTTCTTTTCTTTTTTTACAATATGCTTGATTTCTTGAAATAATTGAGCTTTGTTGAATAGGTCGAGATGTGAACTGGGTTCATCTAAGAAAACAATTGGGGTTTTTTGGGCTATTGCTCGCGCCAATAGTATTTTTTGAACCTCTCCGTCACTCATGGTATTAAGCATTTGCTCAGCCAATTGTTCAATATTCAATTGTTTTAAGATTTGCAAAACTATTTCTTGATCTCCTTGGGTTTGTTTACCCCTCCAATTGGTATGGGGCTGTCTTCCCAATTGAATGAGTTCTTTTCCAATCAGATCTCCGTTGAAATTCTTTTCTGTCAATACAACACTGAGGTATTTAGCTCGTTGTTGAGGGTTCATTTCATGTACCATTTTTCCTTGGATTTCTACATTTCCTGATAGGGGTTTAAGAAACCCAGCAAGGGTTTTGATTAGCGTACTTTTTCCAATTCCATTACTTCCAAGGATTCCTACTAAACTTCCTTTTTTGATTTCCAATTGTATTTGAGTTGATATTTCTTTTGAAATCCGATTTTTAGCATATCCAGTCGTAAGTTTATTGAGGGTAATCATAACTTTAGTTCTTTTGCCTTAAAATAAGAAATATGATTAAAGGAGCACCAATTAAAGAAGTAATTCCATTGATCGGAAGTACATAGGCACTTCCAGGAATTTGAGCAATAGAGTCGCAAAATAGTAATAGAAGCGCTCCTCCCAGAAATACTGCAGGTAAAATAATTTTATGATCTCGAGTCGAGGGAATTAATAAGCGAATTAGATGGGGTGCTGCTAGACCAATGAAACCAATGGGTCCAACAAAAGCTGTGGTTGCACCAGCCAGTAAGCTGCTGGATAAAATCAATAAGCAGCGATTTTTTTTCAGTGAAACACCAAGTGATTCGGCATAGTATTCTCCTAAAAGTAGGCTGTTTAGATTTTTAATAGAATACACAGAAATACTGAGTCCCACCAAAAGAATAAGCCCTAAAATTTTTAGTTCTGAAGCGTTTATATTCCCTAGACTTCCAAAGGACCAGAAGACGTATTTTTGTAAGGCTTCTTTACTTCCAAAAAACATCAAGATGTTTACAATGGCTGCCGTTAAACTTCCAAACATTAGTCCTAAGATCAAAAGAGAAGTACTATTTTTTAGTCGTATTGCGGCGATTAGAATTAAACAAAAAACCAAAATACTTCCAAGGGTTGCAGCGATCATTATTGCCCATCTTAATCCAACTTCACTAAAAATAAACCAGGCTCCAAGCCAGCTGCTTCCCATAAGGAGCAGTGCAACTCCTAGGCTTGCACCAGAGCTAATCCCGAGGACGTAAGGTCCAGCAAGAGGATTTTTAAAGTAGGTTTGCATCATCAAACCACAAACCCCAAGACTACCTCCAGTAAGCATAGCTGTGATGGCTTTTGGAATTCGATAATCCAAAAGAATATATTCAAAGGTAGGTTTTGTGGTGGGGTAGCCCAATATGATTTTTATTGCTTCCCAAAGCGGAATGTTTATAGAGCCTAAACTTAAATTTAATACTAAGCACAGGAATAGCATTCCGATTAGGAATGTAAAAAATCCTTTATAATGACTTAGTTTATTCATCTAATGCTAAAAAATAGGTTGGTGTATATTCGGAATCTAAATTTGGGTAAAGATGATGAATAATGTCTTTTAAAACAAGGTCGGGGTTACTGGCACCGGATTCAAAATAAGTAATCCCTCCTTTACTGCCCTTTGATCTTGCATAGGTAAATATTTTCTTTTTTTGAGTGGCCTTAAACTTTGAGTAAAGTGCATGTTCTTCCTTTAGGATAGTGTAAGAGGTATGCTGTCCTGGTGCAAACCAAAAATTTGCATCTTTTCCTTTTTCTAAAACGGATTCTACACTCAATGCTAGACTTCCCGTTTGTGTGTTATCTTCCCAAAGGTAATGAGCGTTTGCGTCTTCAAAAAGTTTTGCTAAATAGCTTTTCCCTCCGGGAAGATACCACGCATCTTGATAAATGGATCCAGCAATAACAGTAGGTTTGTGTTTTTTTTTAAAAGTACTTTTTTTGGCTTCTAGATATTTTTTTTCAATATTTTTAAAAATATCCAAAGCTTCTTTTTCTTTACCCAATAATACTCCAAAGACTTTTATCCATTCTGTTCGACCAAGAGGGTTTTGCTCATTCCATTCTCCGATAAAGGCAGAAGGTATTCCCATACGATTGAATCGCTTGAGTGAATTGTCTATTTGTTCTACTCCAAAACTTAGGAGGAGGTCTGGTTTAACTCCCAGAATTCGTTCTACATTTAATTGTTGACTCATGCCCACATCAATAACTTTTCCAGCGTCAATTTGTTTTCTAATTTGTACAGAGGAGACATAATCCGTTTGAGGAAATCCTACTAAGGTTTCTGTTGCATTTAATTTTTCGAGAAAGGCAAGGTGGGTTGTTGAAGTAGCTACGATGCGTTTGACTGGGGTTCGGATGATTTGATCATAATCTTGGTTTGGTGGTATTTTGGCTTCTTTTGGAAGTATAAGGTATCGAAACACTTGGGATGAGCCCGGAACCGTATTTTTCAGGGATAGTAGTTTGTAGTTTTGTTTGGTTTTGATTGAGAACCCTAGAGCATACTGGGTTAACTCCGGGGGTGTAGTTTTGGTTTTGGAAGGAGAGCAACCAATGAAAAATAAATTGAGGATTAAAAGCGTATTAATTCTTTTCACAGATTCAAAATTACAGTTAATTTTTAGTTTCAAGATTATGGATTGATTTTATTTTTCTTAAAAATATCTTAACTTTACAGTGTAAGAAGGTTCTCGAATTTGCTTCGAGATTAAAAGGGAATTTGGTTAAAATCCAAGACTGTTCCCGCAACTGTAAACTTTCACCTCTTTTTGAGGTTTTATTAATGCTTCGCCACTGTTCATAGAATGGGAAGGTCATTAAGTAAAGTAAGTCAGGATACCTGCCTTTTTATAATGTTTTAAAACCTTCGGGATAAAGGTTTTAGCCATTTATTTTTATGATTATCCTTTAAATCTATTTACTATGCAACTTAAATTTCGTTTGTGTGGCATTTTGCTGTTACAAATTTTGTTTTGTTTTTCACAAGAAGAATCAACTATAAATCCAAAATCAGCAACTGTTTCAGAAACTCTTTTAGATGAGGTCGTCGTGGTCGATTCTAGATTCGAAATTAAACGTTCTCAGTCTGGAAAAACAGTTATAAAAATTTCTGAAAAAGAACTGAAGAATTTTAGCGGGCGAAGCCTCGCTGAATTACTTCAAACTTATGGAGGAATTAATGTTACGGGAAATCGTTCTGCAGCTGGACAAAATTTAGGGTTTTCTATCCGAGGAGGACGAAATAATCAGGTTTTGATTTTAGTTGACGGAGTTCGTGTTTCGGATCCATCAAGAATAGAAAATGACTTTGACCTTAATTTTTTAAACCTCGCCGACATTGTTTCTGTTGAAATATTAAAAGGTGCGGCAAGTACTCTGTATGGTAGTTCTGCATCAACAGGTGTTGTCAACATTAGAACCAAAAAATCCAACAAGGTGCTAAAGATAGATTTGGGGTCTACGTTTGGAAATCAAAATGCTCCAAAATCTTCTTTTGATAAATTGAGTTATTTCAGCAATTTTGCTACTTTTTCGGGATCAAAAAATAAGTTTCAATTCAAATTTAACTTTGCTAATCAGAATATTAATGGTTTGAGTTCGGTTAATGTTGGAACAGAGGTTGATCATTTTTCCAGGACTAATTTAGGACTTCAATTTGGACGAGATGGTAAAAATTTTGATTGGAATTTGACCTACAACAAAGACCATATCGTATCGGACTACGATAATGTATTTCCAGTTGAAGATGCTGATTTTGTTCTAACAACAGATTTAGAGCGATTTTCTTTTAGCTCAACCTATTCCCATCAATTTGGAAGCCTTCAGGCAGTAGTTGGACTTCAAAATACAGATCGAAAGTTTGATGACAATTATCCCCGCGTTTCAGAAGCTACAAACTTTGCTGTTGACGTATTTAATAAATTCACTTTCAAAGATCATATTTATGCAGTTTTGGGATACGCGCATCAACGTTCTTCCTTTGAGGGAGTTCCTTCCAATTCGCAAAATGATGTTTACTTAAATCTAGTTTATTTGTCCCCAGTGGGAATTAACTTTAATGGGGGGTCACGTCTTAATAATCATCAGGTTTATGGAAGTCACTTAACCTATAGTATCAATCCAAGTTTTTCTTTTCTTCTTTCCGAAGAGAACCGATTAAAAATAATTTCTTCTTTGAGTTCTGCATTTATAGCCCCAAGTTTATATCAACTTTATGATGTGTATTCAGGAAATAATGATTTGGAACCTGAAGAAAACACCACTTTTGAGTTTGGTTTTGAGTGGAGTAATAGCGATAATAAAAGAGCATCACTTTTGTTTTTTAAACGAACAGAAGATCCTACTTTGATTTATGATTATACTACTTATAAATATACCAATTCAAATGAACGTATTTCGTACAGTGGACTTGAGTTTGAATATAAGAATAAGCTTTTTGGTGCAATTGATATTCGATTGAATTATACCTACAATGAAACAACTTCAGGGAATTTAATTTACTTACCCAAACAGGTTTTTGGAACGGTTTTGGATTATGATCTAAATCCTTCTACTCATTTAGACACCAGTTTTCAACATGTTGGATCTCGATTAAGTTTGGGTGGTCCAAAATTAGAGGCTTATACTCTGATAGATTTTAAGATCAATCACATTTTTAGGAATCAAAGATTGTCCGTTTTTTTTATTGTGGCAAACGTTCTGGATACAGAGTTTGTTGAAATTGAAAATTACAGTACTCAAGGGCGTAGTTTTAGATTGGGATTAAATTTTAGTGATTAATCAACCTTAGAGATTTATTTTGAGGCAATTCAATGAACATGTTATTGTTTGCCTCATATTCTGGATCAAACATAGGAACTAAAACTTCCCCTTCTGGAGGGCTGTATTTACTTGATGCATTGATTTGGCTTAATGCCGCAGCAAGAAGGGACTCATCGGTTGAACCCAAAACGCCTAGATTTGTTGTTCTTTCTTTGAGGATAAGATCAGGGACAAGCCCGTTCCCATAGTCAGAAAAATCTACGCTGTTTGCCGATTTTACAACTATGGGTTGCATGGCATAGGTGTGATTTGAATTTTTGATCCGATTATTTGTATCGACATAATCATAAAGCGAAATTGAACCTACATTTTTCCCATAGGTGGTATCCCCAATATGAATAACGTTTACATGAGATGCAAGTCCATTTATTAATAGTTCAGAAGCCGATGCACTTCGACCAGTAGCTAGTACATAAACGTTGTTCAAATTTAAAGAGGGTAGGCTAACTCCATCTGCGGTTTCGCTTAGAAAATAATTATTCAATTCATAATCATCATTATCATTTGAATTGTTGTTTATTTCCTCGAAATAGGCTAAAAGTTTTGAGTTCCATACTTGTTTTGAAAAAATTTCATCGGTAAATTGTCCAGTGATCATGCTTGCAAGATATACACAGGTCTGTACAGATCCACCACCATTATATCTTAGATCCAATACTAAGTCTGTCACATTTTCTGCTGCAAATTCAGAAAAGGTATCGATTAAGTCTTGGTTAAATCCACTAAGAAATTTGTTGTACATCAGGTAAGCTACTTTTCGACTTCCTTCTTCCAAAATAATTTTTTTATGAATAGGGTTTTCTTGAAAGTTTTCAACCTTATCCAAAGTTACAGTCTCACCTGTACTGTCGAAAGATTCTGAAGCAGCGTTGTATTCTGCTAAACTTATGGTGTAGCTTAGTGAATCATCATAAAGTAAACCTTTATAATTAGCAGGACTCAAATCTTGGTCATTTACAGCGGTTATAAAATCTCCACGCTCAATTCCTTTGATTGCAGCATCAGAATCGGGAAGGACGTAGGTAACTACAGCTACCAATTCGTTGCATCCTGGACACTGCGGCGTAACATAGAATTTCATTCCGTTGGAAGATGAAATTCCTGCAAGTTGATTTTGAAGATTAACATAATCTTCATCAATCCAACTGAAACGATCATCAGGATGTTTTAAACTTTCAAAAAAATCTGAGGGATCCGTTGTTTCTTTAATATAGCTTTCGTATTCTGCTGCATTATTTTTTTTTGAATCAGCTAAGTTTTCTACCTCTTCTTGCCAAAAGTAATATTGGTTTAATCCAGTCCAAATAAAATCATTGATTTCTGTATTTGGATTTGATCCCAAATCCAATTCATTATCATCTCGATCATTTTTGGAGCAACTAGTCAATAAAGCAACAATTCCGAGGAGGCAAAACGTATTATGCTTATTCATATATTACAATTTATTAAATGTTTTCAAATTTAAGGAACTCATTCAAATAAAGGAGCATTTTAAAATATATTCCTATACTTGCAAATACAAAAACTATTCCAAATGAAAAATGCATCCCTTTTACTGTCTTTCTTATTGTATTCTTGTCTTCTTTCAGCTCAAGATATTTTTGAGGAGTTCCAAAAAGATCCAGAAGCATCTTACATAAGTGTAAGTCCCAAAATGTTTGAAATGCTAGGAAAACTCAGTATCAATACTGATGACCCAAAAATGAACGGTTTTATTGAAATGGTTCAAAGTATGAAACATTTTAAGGTTTTAAGTACTAAAAATCCATCAATTGCAAAAAAAATGGATGTTTGGTTGACAAACCAATTAGTCGAAACTGATTTGGAAACCGTATTTAATTTAACAGAACAAGAGGTTGAAGTTCAGTTTTGTGTCGTTTTTGGGGAGCAAGAATCCAAAGTAGATCAGTTGGTTATGTTTGTTAAAGGAGCACAAAAATTTGCAGATCAAGAAGGACTTGATGTTTCTAATTTAGATTTTATTCTTTTGTTTATTGAAGGGAAAATTGACTTGAATCAAGTTGCTACTCTTACTGAAATTGTAGATATCCCAGGAGGAAATTTTCTTAAAAAAATGAATTAAATTCCAGTGTAATTGAATGGAGATATCTTTTTTAACTCCACCTTAACTTTAGTGTCTATTTCAAGATTATCGATGAAGGAGTGAAAAGCTTCTTGATTGATTTCTTGATTCGTTCGTGTTAATCCTTTTAGCGCCTCGTATGGATTAGGGTAACCTTCACGCCTCAAGATGGTCTGAATTGCTTCTGCAACCACAGCCCAGTTTGAACTTAAGTCTTCCTCAATTTTTTTGGGATTCAATAAAAGTTTGTTAAGACCTTTTTGAGTCGATTGGAAAGCAATCAAGGCATGACCAAAGGGTACCCCAATATTTCTTAGAACAGTGCTGTCTGTTAGGTCTCTTTGAAGTCTCGATACAGGTAGCTTGCTAGCGAAATACTCAAAAAGTGCATTGGCAATTCCCAGATTTCCTTCTGAATTTTCAAAGTCAATGGGATTTACTTTGTGCGGCATTGCAGAGGAACCGACTTCTCCTTCAAGAATTTTTTGTTTGAAATAATCCATTGAAATATATGTCCAAAAGTCTCGATCTAGATCTATTATTATGGTGTTGATTCTTTTAAGTGCATCACATAAAGCTGCAAAATAATCGTAGTGTTCTATTTGAGTGGTAGGGTAGGAATGGTGAAGTCCTAAACCATCTTCAACAAAATGGGTTCCAAAATTTTTCCAATTTGTTTCGGGGTATGCAATATGGTGAGCATTGAAATTTCCTGTTGCACCTCCAAATTTTGCTGCGTGTGGTATGGCAAGTAAACTTTTTGTTTGATGTTCTAGACGATTTACATATACACAAATCTCTTTTCCCAATCGAGTAGGGGAAGCAGGTTGCCCATGTGTTCGAGCCAAAAGTGGAACTTCTTTATAATCTTGTGCCAGTGTTCTTAGTACTTCAATTAAACTTTCTAATTCTGGTAAATAAACTTTTTCCAGGGCTTCCTTAATTGATATAGGGATTGCAGTATTGTTAATGTCCTGAGAAGTTAATCCAAAATGGATAAACTCTTTGTATTCTTGTAATTGAAGTTTATCAAATTCTTTTTTTATGAAATACTCAACAGCTTTTACGTCGTGATTGGTTGTTTTTTCAATCTCTTTAATTTCAAGAGCATCATCTGCTGAAAAATGCTGATAAATAGAGCGTAATTCTTCGAATAGTGAAGGATTGAATGATTTTAGCTGAGGTAAGGGAAGCTCGCAGAGTGCAATAAAGTATTCTATTTCAACCCGAACTCGGTATTTAATCAGCGCTTCCTCTGAAAAGAAAGGGGAAAGGTTTTTGGTCTTTCCTCTGTAGCGACCATCCACAGGAGAAATTGCATTTAGCGTATTGAGTTTCATAAGTTGAAATTAAAAAGCAAAGATAAGGTTCTTAGGTGAAAAGAGAAATCAAATAGGCATGATTTGTCTCAGAACAGATTTAAATGCTGTTAAGCTCTTTTTGGATGTATGCATTTAGTTCTCCCGACACCCATTCATGGTGATTTTTGAAATAAACAAGTATTTTGATTACAAAAACTTTGGGTGCTACTTTTTTAGCTTTAAGAAGGGTATCGAAATATTTCTCGATAATTTGGTCCTTTGTTTTTGAGTCCATCCGTTCCCTATTTTGGAAATCTTGCTATGATGTAACAAAAGTTTTGCGAATGGACGTCTTTTATTTTCATGGGTTTTATGTTTAAAAGCTTTTATATATTTTATAAAATAGGACACAAAATCAATGCGTTTTTCTTTATCACCAAACGTCCCAGTAACCTGAGGCAACAACATTCTTTCTGTTTTGTTCTTTTGAAAAAACAAGTTCAATCAGTTCATCTATTAATTTTGGATGTTTCTTTATTAGTTGAGCCCCTTTATCTCAATCCTCTATTGAGCCATAACACGAATGCAAATCATTTTTAAGATTTGGTGTTCTAATTGAACTAGAGTTGAAGGACTTTGAATTCTTCGTAACATCCGCTAATAGCCTCTAAAATTTGTAAATCGTTAGCTTCTAGTATGAATGCTTTTGAATAATTGCAATTTCGCAAAATCTCTTCGAGATTTACTCGATTGATTCCGAGCAACTGTATCAACACTTCTCGGTCAAATTTTGAGGCTAACAGCCTTTTGATCTCATCGTCTGCCCTCATTTTTTTTAGTTTCCTCATTTGTGCTGGATTTTTACCAAATAGGTTGTATAAAAAATCTGCTGGATTGAAAAGCGCACCAACTGCTTTTGCAATAGAAGATCTATTTCTATTTCCAGCCTCATATCCTCCTGAGGGAAGTCCCTGTATGTTGTATCTACCGGCTGGGTTTAGAGGAACATTTTTTACATCAATATCCAAATAACCTGTGAGTTGATAAGGCCGTAAGACAACTTCCTCTAAGGCAAAGGCTAAGACGGTTAGTTTGAATTTTGGATTTTCAAATTTTAACATGTCAGCAGTTACAGCAACTTTGAATGGTTTGAAACCCAGATAGGAAAAGTATAGGGTGTCTTTGGCTTTTGCTTCTATTTCGAAAACTCCCTTTTCGTCGGAGGTGGTTCCTACAATTGTACTGAGGTTGATCACATGAACCCCATTCATTGTATTTTTGGTGATTTCGTTTTCTACAATTCCTTTGAGAATTTTACGCTCATTTTCTTGGGAAACAGCAATACTTGAGTAGAGTGTTAATAGGGTAAGAATTAATCTGTAAAATTTGATGCTCATACTACAAAAATAGCAAGAAAAAGTTTTTACCTCTGGTAAAAACTTTATTTTGTTGGAAAATTAACAAAGTCATTAAGATCTTGATCTACGACCAAATCCTACCGGTTTATTAGCTTTCGGTCCATAGGATGATTTAGCTCCCGAATGAGATCTTCTTGATGAGGATGTATTACGGTCATTTTTTTTGGAATCAGGATTGTTGTCAAAACTTCTGCGTTTGTTTTTGTCATAACTTTTTCCTGAATCTCTAGAACCTCCATCTTTATTGTAGCTTCTTCTTTTACTTCCGCCGTTGCCTCTTGCACCTCTACCTCTTGGTCCTTTTTCTGAAACTTCTACATTAATGAAACGTCCATTTAGCTGAAAATCAGTGAACTTTTCAAGAACTTTTTCACGAAAACTGTTGTGGGTATTAAAAAAAGAAAAACTTTCCATTACATCAACATGAAAGACATCATCTTTACCGATTTCTAGGGTTTCTTTGAGAAAGTCCTTCAGCTTTGTCCAGTTGTAGTCATCACGTTCTCCGACATTAATAAAGTAGCGGGTTGTGTCTTTTTTGTTGTGTTTTACTCCTTCCGAAGGATTGTCTTCAAACTTACTGTTAAGATCTTTTGCTTTTTTGTAATAATTATGAAAACGGGCAAATTCAACAGATACTAGTCGTTGAATAAGCTCTTCTTTGGTCAGTTCGTTTAATTCAGATTCTACCTTTGGGAGATAATTAAAAATTTCTTCGTTTACTTCTGTGTTTTTTATTTTTTGAGCTAAGGAGTATAATTGAGTTTCACAAATTTCTATTCCAGTCGGAATTTTTTTTAACTCAATTTTTGCTTGAATAATCTTTTCAATCGTACGGATTTTTCGTGATTCACTTTGAGTAACTATTATCATGGAAACCCCTTGATTTCCAGCGCGACCTGTTCGACCACTCCTATGTGTGTAGGTTTCTATTTCGTCTGGTAATTGATAATTGATTACATGAGTAATATTATCAACGTCAATTCCACGGGCGGCTACATCTGTAGCAACCAACATCTGAATTTGTTTGTTTCTGAAAGACTTCATTACCATGTCTCTTTGGTTCTGACTCAAGTCACCGTGCAAAGCTCCTGCACTGTATCCGTCTTCAATAAGTTTTTCGGCTACGTTTTGAGTATCACGTTTAGTTCTACAAAATATTACAGAAAAAATATCAGGGTGAGCATCTGCAAGGCGTCTGAGTGCGGGGTATCGATCTCTTCCACTTACTTTGTAATATTCATGACTTACGTTTTTGGTTCCTGCATTTTTTGAACCTACCGTAATTTCTTCTGGATTATACATGAATTTTTTTGCAATCACAGAAACTTCTTTTGGCATGGTTGCCGAAAAAAGCCAGGTACTTTTATCGTCAGGTGTATGCGAAAGAATTTCAGTGATGTCTTCAAAAAAGCCCATGTTGAGCATTTCATCTGCTTCGTCTAAAACACAGTATTCAATTTTAGATACATTAACAAGTTTTCTGCGAATCATGTCTTGCATTCGACCTGGAGTAGCAACTAATATTTGCGCCCCTTTTTTTACTGCTTTAGCTTGATCGGTAATACTTGCGCCGCCATAAATAGCAACTACATTTATTCCTTTCATGTGCTTAGAATAGTTTTTGAGCTCTTGGGTTATTTGCAAACAGAGTTCTCGGGTAGGAGAGAGTATCAATCCTTGAGTGGTTCTGCTTTTAAGTTCAATTTTTTGAAGCATTGGGAAACCAAACGCTGCGGTTTTACCTGTCCCTGTTTGTGCTAAAGAAACTACATCTGTTTCTTTTTTAAGGAGGATGGGAATTGTTTTTTCTTGAACTTCGGATGGGTGTTCAAATCCCATGTCTTTTGCAGCCTGTAACAAGGCTTCGTTTAGACCAAGGTCGTGGAATGTTGTCATTGCTGCAAAGGTACTGTTAATTATCGAGTATATGTTTCTTTATTTATCCTTTAATTTTTTGTTTAAACAACTGTATTTAATTTGTCTAAAAATACAGTGAACGCTTTTGCCCTATGACTAATTCTGTTTTTAATTTCTTTACCTAATTCTGCAAAAGTTTTTGAATGACCTTCTGGTATGAAAATAGGGTCATAACCAAATCCACCCTCCCCTCTTTTTTCTTGAATAATAGTCCCTCTTATTTTGCCTTCACATATAAACTCTTTTCCTTCAATATTAGCTGCAATTATTGTTCTGAATTGTGCAGTTTGATCTTTTTTATTTAAAAGATTTACCCAAACTTTTTGAATGTTTTTTTCATTGTTTTTTTCTGACCCAGCATAACGAGCTGAGTACACTCCTGGTGCTCCGTCAAGAGCGTCAACCTCTAATCCTGAATCGTCAGCAAAGCAATCAAATCCGTATTTATTTTTTATGTAGTCTACTTTTATTTTGGCATTTTCTTCCAGAGTGGTTCCTATTTCTTCTATTTCTTCTATACAATTAATGTCCTTTAAGCTAAGCAGCTCAATTTGAGGTGGAACTAATTCTTGAATCTCTTTTATTTTATTTGGGTTGTGTGTAGCGAAGACAAGTTTTTGTTTCATTTTTAGCGATGATGATAAGGTTCGTTTCTTAATATTGTATTGGCTCGATACAATTGTTCAATAAAGAACAAGCGGATCATTTGATGTGAAAATGTCATCTTGGAGAGCGAAATTTTGGCAGTGTATTTGTTAAGAACGATTTTGTCAAAACCATAGGGACCTCCTATGACAAAAACCAAACGTTTACATCCCGAACTCATTTTTTTATTCAAAAATTCTGAAAAGTTTACCGAAGAGAATTGTTTTCCTTTTTCATCCAACAAAACAACAATATCAGAAGGCTTGAGCTGTTTTTCGATTAAAAGAGCTTCTTTTGTTTTTTGTTGGTCTTGAGAAAGATTTTTGGCATCCTTTATGTCTAGGATATATAGAAAGCTAAATTTTATGTAGTGTTTTAACCTGTTTTCATAGTTAGAAATTATTTTCCGCATTTCTAAATCGTCTGTTTTTCCGATGCATATTAGCTTTATTTCCATAGATCAAAATTACAAAAACTCCTTTTGAGTTTATATTCTGAATCTCTCAAAATAGATTACTTTTTTAAAAAATAGACAGAAGCTGTTTAAAAGTTGATTATGTATTAGTATTTTTGATGTATTGACATGAAAGAAAAATTAAAAAAAATCCCAGTAATAGGAGAGCTTGTCCAGGCACTTGAGCTTGCTAAGTTGCCAGGTACAAATGATTTTTCTTTTTACAGTCTTTTTGAAATGTATATCCTTGGGATTATTCGCGGTGCATTTTCAGCTCGGGCTGGGAGTATTTCGTTTAGTTTTTTTATGGCATTATTTCCATTTCTACTTTTTGTTTTAAACTTAATACCTTTTATTCCCTTTATTAATTTTGATGGGGTTTTGTTGGAATTTATTGAAGCTTTACTTCCAAAAGAAACTCATGTGTTTTTTTCATCAATTTTTGAGGATATTCAAGGCAAACCTCGAGGTGGTTTACTTTCATCTGTATTTATTTTATCAATTTTTCTTACAGCTAATGGTGTAAATGCAATTTTTGCAAGTTTTGAAGAATCCTATCATGTTGATCTTACCCGTAATTTTTTTAAGCAATACTTTATATCTGTTGGGGTAGGAATTTTATTGGCTTTTCTTTTGCTGGTTGCGGTTGCGGTTTTTATTTTGTTTGAACTTTATTTTTTAAGGAATTTACAGGACTTGATACCCAATACAGTAAACTGGATTCGAGTTGGTCAAATTTTCTTTTTTGTACTATTGACCTATTTTTCTATTGCAGTTTTGTACTTTTTTGGAACTGTTGAAGGAAAAAAGACACGATTTTTTTCACCCGGAGCATTTATGACTACTTTTTTGCTCATTACAAGCACCTATCTTTTTGGAATATATGTTGATCGTTTTTCTAATTACAATCAATTGTACGGTTCAATTGGAGCCTTACTTTTATTCATGTTGTACATTTGGATCAATTCAACCTTGCTGCTTTTGGGCTTTGAGCTCAATGCGACCTTAAATAAATTGAAGAAACAACCTAAAGCTAATTCATCAGATACCTAAGATTCAACTCATGCAATTTTTTATTGATGTATTGATCCCTTTGCCTTTACCAAAGCCTTTCACCTATTGGGTAAGTAAAGAAGAGTTTGAATTTCTGAGTCCTGGCTTTCGAGTTGGAGTTCCTTTTGGTAAAAGTAAAATGTATACTGCTATTGTTTTTTCTATGCATCAAGTTGCTCCCAAGACCTATGAACCCAAAACAATTGAAGTTATTTTAGATGATCATCCTGTAGTTACACAACAGCAATTAAAATTATGGGAGTGGATGTCTTCATATTATTTGTGCTCAATGGGTTCGATACTCAAAGCAGCGCTTCCTTCGGCCTTAATGTTGACTAGTGAAACCATGGTTCGGAAAGATACAGAGGTTGAAATTGCATCAGACTTACTCTCAGATGAAGAGTATCTGGTTTTTGAAGCTTTAGAGAATAATAACATTCTGACAGTTGATGAAATTCGTAAAATAGTTGAACGTCAAAATATTTTTCCATTGATTCAATCTTTGATCGAAAAAGAGGTAGTTTATTCATATCAAGAATTAAAAGAAAAATTCAAACCTAAACGGGTTCGTTATGTTCAGATAGCGAAAAAATATCGATCAGATTCTGCTTCTTCACTTTTATTTGAAAGTTTGAATAGGGCTCCAAAACAAAGTGCATTGGTTTTGGGCATATTCAGTATGATGTCCAATTTAGAAAAATGGACTCGAGTAAGTTCTTTATTGAAAGTTACAGGATCTTCAAGTTCCAACCTAAAAGCTCTTTTGGATAAAGGGATTTTGATAGAGTGTTTTTTTGAAGAAGACAGGGTTCCTTATGCAGCTTCAAAAAACAAAAATGATTACAAATTGACTTCAAAACAAGAAGAGGTCTTTGAAACCCTAAATTCTGAGTTTGGTAAATACGATGTCGTTCTTTTAGAGGGAGTGACCTCCTCAGGAAAAACACAGCTTTACTTTGAGATGATGGAAAATACGCTGAATGATGGAAAACAAGTTTTGTATTTGTTGCCCGAAATATCGTTAACATCTCAAATGATTCATCGATTACAGGATCGATTTGGTTCCAAGGTAGTAGTTTATCATTCTAAGTTTTCTGTTCATGAACGTGTTGAGGTTTGGAATAATATTTTGAACAAAGAAGCAAAGGCTCAAATCATTCTGGGAGCTCGATCATCAGTTTTTCTTCCTTTTCAAGATTTGGGACTTATTATTGTTGATGAAGAACACGAAGGCTCTTTTAAACAATTTGATCCTGCACCACGATATCATGCACGTGATTCTGCAATAGTTTTAGGGAAATTTCAAAAAGCTAGGGTACTATTAGGTTCAGCCACACCAGCAATTGAGACTCGCTACAACGTTGCTCGAAAGAAATATGGTTATGCACAACTCACAGAACGCTTTGGGGGAACTCAAATGCCCAAGATTAATTGTATTGATTTGAAGGAGGCACATCGAAAAAAACAAATGAAGGGGTTCTTTTCTCTGGAGTTAATAAGTTCGATTCAAGAGGTTTTAGACAATAAAAAACAAGTTATTTTATTTCAGAATAGAAGAGGATATGCTCCAGTGATGGAATGTTTTAGTTGCGGTCACATTCCTCAATGTACAAATTGTGACGTAACCTTGACTTATCATCAATATAATCAGCAATTGCGTTGCCATTATTGTGGATATAATATTGCAAAACCTACATCATGTAGTGCTTGTGGAAGCCAAAGTTTGGATGTAAAAGGTATGGGTACCCAACAAATTGAGGAACAGACCAATAAATTATTTCCAGAAGTTCAAGTTGCTCGAATGGATTGGGATAGTACTAGAGGGAAGCGTTCTTTTGACAATATTATTGAATCTTTCACTCATGGAGAAGTTCAAATTCTGGTTGGGACACAAATGTTGACCAAGGGATTAGATTTCAAGAGTGTGGCTTTGGTTGGAGTTTTAAATGCAGATTCACTTCTAAATTTTCCTGAATTCCGAGCCCATGAGAGGAGTTTTCAAATGCTTTCTCAGGTAGCAGGTAGATCAGGGCGTTCAAAAGATCAAGGAAAGGTTTTGATTCAAACTTTCACCCCTGATCATCCAGTTTTGAATCAGGTTGTTAATAATGATTATGAGGCTTTTTTTAATACTCAAATCAGAGAGCGAAAAGAATATTTATATCCACCATTTTATAGATTGATCCGTATTACATTAAAATCAAAAGATTATCATCAAGTTGATCAAGCTTCCCAATGGTTGGTAAATGCTTTGAACATAAGCATACAAGGCTCTGTTTTGGGTCCTGTTGATCCACCTATTGCACGAGTTCGCAATTTATTTCACAAGCAATTATTGATTAAACTTTTGGACAATTCGAATCGCAACAAAATAAAATATGTCGTGGTGTCTTCTTTGAAGAGCTTTTCGGCTATTGGAGCTTTCCGAAGTGTTCGTGTTTCTGTGGATGTTGATCCACATTAGTCATTTGCCCATAAGTTTTGAAATATCTTTTTCTTTGAGCGACTCAGAGGAATTGCTGTTTTGTCTAAGAAAATCATGGTTTGTGAAAAACTTTTTACCCAATCAATGTTGATGATGTATGATTTATGACATCTAAAAAAAAGCTTTTTGGGAATACGTTCTTGTATTTTTTTCATTGAAGATAGAACGATGTACTTTTTTTTGGGGGTAACAATTTTGATATAATCCCCCATAGCTTCTATCCATTGGATTGAAGAAAGGATTATTTTTTCAGTTTTAAGGTTGTGTTTTACTTCAATGCTTTGTATCGATTCTTGATTTATGTTTGTGAAGGGTAATTTTTCTTTTTTCATTCGATCCAATGCGATGTTAAATCGATTTAAGTTTAGTGGCTTGGGAATAAAATCCAATATTCCTATTTCATATCCTTTGACTGCATGTTTTGATCTTTTTGAAGTAAAAATTATTTTTTTTTGCAGTTTTTGACGCTCAATACAATTGATGATTTTTTCAATATCTAATGAAGGGTCTATAAGAATTAAATCTGCATTCTCATATTGTAAGAAATTTTTTAATTCATTGTAATTAGAGAACTCTCCGACTAGGTTTAATAACTCCAGCTCATTTAAGTGTTGTCTTGTCCGAATGCGTTCGGATTCATAGGGGTCTAGAATGACATAATTCAGTTCCATGGAGTCTAATAAGCATGAAGTTAATTCAAATTAATGATTCTATCTTGATTATGATTAAAAAAGAGTGATAAATGTTTGGTTTCCCTACCTAATTGCTTATTTTTGCACACTTAAAATTATATAAATATGAACCATTACGAAACTGTTTTCATTTTGAATCCCGTTTTATCTGATGAACAGATAAAGGAAACAGCTAAGAAATTTGAAGACCTTTTGAAAGCAAAAGGTGCCAAATTTGTTAACAAGGAAGATTGGGGGCTAAAGAAGTTAGCTTACCCTATTCAAAACAAAAAAAGTGGCTTTTACCACCTTTTTGAATTTACTGCTCCCGGAGACGCGATTGCGCCTTTAGAGGTGGAATTTAGAAGAGACGAGCGCATCATGAGATACCTCACTGTAAGTCTTGACAAGCATGCCATTGCTTGGGCAGAGAAAAGAGTAAAAAAATCTAAAGCAAAAGCCTAGTAATTATGTCAAAAATAGAAGAACAATCTAAAGGGAGAAAAGAAGGAGAAATCCGATATTTAACTCCTCTAAATATAGAAACTAACAACAAAAAGAAATATTGTCGTTTCAAAAGGTCCGGTATTAAATACATAGACTACAAAGACGGTGATTTCTTACTGAATTTTGTAAACGAGCAAGGTAAATTACTTCCACGCCGTTTAACAGGAACATCTTTGAAGTATCAAAGAAAAGTTTCTGTAGCTGTTAAACGTGCTCGTCATTTAGCTTTAATGCCCTATGTAGGCGATTTATTAAAATAAAAACTTAAATCAATGGAACTGATACTCAGAGAAGATGTACAAAACCTTGGATTTAAGGATGACATCGTAAAAGTAAAAAATGGATATGGACGTAACTTCTTAATCCCGAATGGGAAAGCAGTTATCGCAACTTCTTCTGCGCGAAAAGTACTTGCAGAGAATTTAAAACAACGTACATTCAAAGAGCAAAAGCTAGTTGATGACGCGAATAAACTTGCTAAAAAGCTTCAGGCACTTGAAATTAAAATAAAGTCAAAAGTAGGGAGTGGTGACAAATTATTTGGTTCAATCGGAAGCCAAGACCTTTCTGCCGCTTTTGAACAAAATGGTCATGAAATTGAGAAGAAGTTTATTAACCTTCCAGGAAAAACGATCAAGCGTCTTGGGGCATATGAAGCAACTGTTCGTTTACATAGAGCAGTGGTTGTCCAAGTTGCTTTTGAAATTATTGCAGAATAATCATAAAAAGTTTCAACGCAATACAAATCAGCCCCACTTTATCAAGGTGGGGTTTTTTTTATGGAATATAAACGATTATCTAAAGAACAATTCGAAGCTTTACACAAAGAGTTTGCTACTTTTTTAGCTGCTTATTCTATTGACAAAAAAGAATGGAATCAACTTAAAGTTAAACATGCAGACCAGGCTGAATCTCTCTTGAATAAATTTAGTGATTTGGTCTGGAATGACGTTCTTACTAAAAATTTATTTGTAGAACACCATAATCCTAATCATTTATTTTTGTTTGAGTGTTTAGAAGAAAAAATGAATTTGATTTTAGTAAAAACAGAACAAAATTCAATTGATTTCACTACTCAAGATGGGATTAAGTGGATGGAAGTTAATATGCATTCAGATTCAGTTTCTATATTTCGATCACAAAAGAAATACAACAATCGAAAACAGGATATTTTTGATTTAATTATGAAAGGAGGACGTTTGTCAGAAGGTACCTTTTATAAAAGTATTTACTCTTTTCTTTCAAAGACTAGTTAAAAATAGGATATTTGTTTAAAGATAAACTCATACAACAGCATGAAGCCATCCATACCTAAGGGTACAAGAGATTTTTCACCCAAAGAAGTTGCCCAAAGGAGTTATTTAAAAAATATTCTTTCTTCTTCTTTTCAAAATTACGGTTTCGAGCCTATCGAAACGCCTTCCTTTGAAAAAACAACTACACTTCTTGGTAAATATGGAGAAGAAGGAGATCGTTTGATTTTTAAAATCTTAAATTCTGGTGATAAACTCAAAAAGGCTGATTTGGATGCATTAGCGAATCAAAAACTTGCTGTCTTTTCAAATTCTCTTTCTGAGAAAGCGTTACGTTATGATTTAACGGTTCCTTTTGCGCGCTATGTGGTACAACATCAAAACGACATTAGTTTTCCCTTTAAACGTTATCAGATTCAACCTGTTTGGAGAGCAGATCGTCCCCAACACGGTCGCTTTCAAGAGTTTTTTCAGTGTGATGCTGATATTGTTGGTAGTAAATCACTTTGGCAAGAGGTTGAGTTATGTGGGTTATATGACGATGTTTTTCATCGTTTACATTTAAATGGGGCTCTTTTGAAAATTAATAATCGAAAAATTTTAGCTGGAATAGCTGAGGTTTTGGGAGCTTCTGAACGTATTATTGATTTTACGGTTGCTCTTGATAAATTGGATAAAATTGGTCAAGAGGGAGTAATCAATGAACTTTTGTCAAAAGGTTTTTCAGAGGATTCTGTAAATAAAGTATTACCTCTAATGGGGTTGACAGGTGATTTTAATACAAAACTTGAGCTTTTGTCTGTTTACCTTGAAAGCTCTGAACAGGGGATTGAGGGAGTTGAGGAACTTCGTTTTGTTGTTGATACGGTTTCTCATTTAGGTTTAAAGTCCATTAAATTAGATATTGATGTTACCTTGGCACGAGGGTTAAATTACTACACAGGTTGTATTTTTGAAGTATTGGCTCCTAAAGAGATTAAGATGGGATCTATTGGTGGAGGTGGGCGTTATGATGATCTGACTGCAGGTTTTGGCCTTAAAGATACCAGCGGTGTAGGTATTTCTTTTGGTTTTGATCGAATTTATCTGGTTCTGGAAGAACTCAATTTATTCCCTAAATCTGCACAAAAAAGTACGCAAGTTCTTTTTGCAAATTTTGGTTCAGAATATGCTGTTGCTTGCCTGAAAATGATTCAAGAGTTACGATCCCATAATATCAGATCTGAATTTTATCCTGATGCTACAAAAATGAAAAAGCAGTTTTCTTATGCTAATGCAAAAGAAATACCATTTATGGTCGTTTTGGGTTCTGAAGAATTTCAAAATAAAACTTTTATTTTGAAGGATATGAATTCGGGCAATCAAACATCACATTCACTAGCAAAGTTTGAAGAAGTAATTTTAAAGGTTATTTCTTAGTAGCTAATCCGTTCGGAAGGTGTAAATTCCAGAATCACTTTTGTTTCCATTACTGTCAACGGCAATTACTTTCCAACTATAAGCAGTTTCACTTTGAACTTCAATATTGGTTTCTGAAGTTGTTGAAATTGCATCGATTTGTTTTATAAATGTAGAGGCATCTGTTTTGTCCAAGTAAAGCTCGAAATAATCTAAATCTCCATCTACATCAGATCCAGCCCAGTTTAAGATAATCTCTCCATTTAAAGGAGTTACTGTTGTTCCTGATCTTGGTGCTAATAATTCTGTAGGAAAAGGGGCATAGTTTGTAATCCCTGAACTTGCCAAATAAAACTTCCATGAAACACTACTTGCATCAGTACTACCTTCCTCTCCTTTGGCCGTAATAATCCAAGAATAAGGGTAACCATTAAGAAGTGTTACCGAAAGCGAGGTTCCACTTGTTTCAAAACTTTGATTTTGATTGTTATCCAAATTTGTTAGAGACAACACGTATCTCTCAGCATTTCGAGAACTATTCCACCTAAACTCAAGACTGCTTTGCGAGTCATTTATGGACACCCCTTCTTGACAGGTTTCATTGTTCACTGGAAAACTTAATGTCGGGATAGCTGGATCTAGAGGTGCTGGTGAACTGGAACAACTCCATAAAATTAAGGTAAATCCGATCAATGCAATAAATGATTGTATCTTTTTCATTTTCATTACTCTTTAATCACAATTTGAGATTGGTTAACGGAAGCATTAATTACTTTCACTACATAACTCCCACTTGTTAAACTTGAGGTATTAATATAGATGGTACGATTGTTCGTAGTTAAAGAATATTCTTCTGAAAGAACTTTCTTTCCATCACTAGTGAAAAGTTCAATATTAGCATTCAATTCTTTTCCTCCTATGTAAATTCCTAGAGTTTCCTTAAAGGGATTCGGAGCAAATACAACAGTTTCCGAATTGAAGTAAGATTGTTCAAATATTCCCTGACAGGCAAGGCCCGTACTTATGGATACATTATTAACTCCTTTTTCTAAGTAAAGTGTATATTCACTCTCTGTGGTTTGTTTGGTAATCCCATTGTGAGTAATAGAATAACTTTTCCCTCCGTTTAGTTGGTAACTAACACTTTCTAGACTCTTGCTAGCCATACTGTAGACTGAAAGTGGTTGAGGCTCGTTTATAGTCACATCAAAACAACGTTCAAATTCATTTGAATCAATTCCCTCTACAGTTACACAAATAGAATAGTTTCCTTGAGAAAGATTGTTAATGTTCCAAGAACCATTGCTTATGGTTTCATTGGTGGTAATTTCACCAATAACATTAATGTTGTAAGTTAGTGATGTGTCTTCCACAATTAAACTAATACTGTTTGTGTCTTTACATTTTTCAGTTTTGAAGAGTGAAAAATTTGTTGGTGGTAAATAGAATATGTTACATCCACTGTTATCTACTAGAGACCCGTAAGGTGTTTCGGCACATTTATCAAAAGGATTCCAAACTCCGTCGTGATCGGCATCATCTGTGACATCACCAACTCCATCTCCATCAGAATCACTTTGATCTGGGTTGCTTTTTAGTGGACTATTGTCAAATATATCTGCGATTCCGTCGCCATCTGTATCATCTAATGGAGATGCTGCTACAGTTTGTAACTGAATAGCAGTTGCATTTCCTTCAGGAACAACAAGTTGTGTTTGAGTTACAACAACAGGAACATTAGTGTCTCCATCTTCAGTGTTTATGTTGATTACTTCAACTTCATAAATATTGTCTTTATTGTGATCTTTTGGGTCTTCAAAATCTGGAGGATAAATAAATTCTAAGAAATCCTCAGATTCACTACTTCCTCCTTTGTTCATGTCACCACTGGTTCCTATCTTAAATAAAGCTGCATCTTTTCCACCACTAATTTTCTTTTTGATTTTCCATTTACCAACTCCTTTATTTACGTTAGGATAGTAATACCTCTTGTGACCAACTTTGGAACCACTTGTTTCAGTTTCAACATCAAAAACACTTAAAGAATAGCTTGCAAAAGCGTAGGTATTTGGAATATCTAATACCTTAAGTCTAAATACTGCAATGGAAGAAACTCCTCTACTGTTTGTTGCCTCAATCTCTACTTTCAATTTGTTTTTTTCCTCGAAATCTGTTGGTCTTGTTAGATACAAGATATCACCTCTTACAGCGAAGAAACTCGAGTCTGCACCGCTTATAACAGAATAGGTTATACTGTCGTCTCCAGAGTCCAGAGGAGGATTATTATCAAAACCAATAATCTTACCTAAAGCTATTTCTTGAAACTCTTGAGTGGTGTTATCAAACGAAGTAATATTACTAAATTCTAATGTTTCAAATTCATTTCCATATATAGTAGGCGGCTTGTAGGGACAACCTCTAGAATCCACTAGAGTTCCTTCTTCTGTATTTGGACAAAAATCATCTTCATTTAAAACTCCATCGTTATCACTGTCCTGATCTAATTGTTCTGTGGAACAGCCATCTTCATTTACTTCTGTATTTAAAGGAGTTTCTGGACAGCGATCTAGTTCATTGGGAACACCATCCTCATCATCATCCAACTGATTCTCGTTACACCCAAATTCATCAACCTCTAAACCACGTTTAGTATCCAAACATTTGTCATTGATATCGAGCACACCATCAAGATCAGTATCTAAATCAATTTGAGATTTTGTACAACCGTTTTCATCTACCTCTTCTCCATAAGGTGTGTTCTCGCAAAGATCATCTTCATTTAAAACTCCGTCAAGATCCAAATCATTTTCTAACTGATTGATGGAGCAACCATATTCATTTACTATTTCTCCAATAGTAGTATTTGGACAAAGGTCTTTGTCATCCATGACCTTATCCTTATCACTATCTACTTGATTTAAGGAACATCCAAATTCGTTTACTTCTTGTCCTTTATTTGTTTCGGGACAAGAATCTCTGGTATCGGGGATACCATCAAAGTCTTTATCAACCTCTGCAATTATTACCAGTTCTTGACTTGTACAGCCTGTTTGATCAACGATCGCTCCAGGTAAAGAATTTTTACATAAATCTAATTTGTTAGGCACACCGTCTCCATCATTATCTTTTAAATCTTCGATTTCACTCAATTCTTTTTCAGAACATCCCGTTTCAGGATCAACAATTGCACCAAGTGGAGATTCTGGACACTGGTCAAATTCGTCTTTAACACCATCCAAGTCAGAGTCGTCACTCGTTTCTTTTTGTAAAATAGAACATCCAAACTCATCAACACTTTCGGGACCACCCTCTGTCCTAGGACAAAGATCATCCTCATTTCTTACTCCATCTAAGTCTTCATCGTTTTGCTTTTTATCACAACCAAATTCATCAACTTCAGTTCCTGGTCTTGAGTTTTTACATTTATCAACAGTATCTGGAACTCCGTCGAGGTCTTCATCAAGTTGAATTCTAGCACAACCATTTTCATCAACCTCTAATCCTTCATCAGTTCCAGGACACTGATCTTCATCATTAATTATTCCATCTTGATCTAAGTCGTTTTGTAATTCTGAACATCCAAATTCATCTACCTCCTCACCTGATGGAGTTCCTGGGCATTTGTCAGTTCCATTGTTAATTCCGTCTTCATCATCGTCCTTTTGACTAATTGAACATCCCTCTGAGTCTGCTATTTCCTCTGAAGGGGTATTGGGACAGATATCTAAATCATCGGGAATACCATCGTTATCGGAGTCAGCAATCATAGAAATTACGTTATTTATACTGAAGGTGCTTGTAGCGTTGTTGCTTGCATCTTTGATGCTCTCTGCTAAATCGATTGTGATGGTTTGACTTTCATCTGGAATACCCGTAACTTCAAAGAATATGGTGTAATTAGTATTATCATTTTGTACTATTCTTTCGGGGGTATTATTTTGCATTGTCGCTGAGCCAGTGCTAAGCGTAAGACTGAAACTTGTATTCAATAACAATTCATTATTAGATCTCAAAGCAGGTTCGTTTAGAGTTAAACTCAGTGAACTAGAATTCAGTACCTGAGCTTTTTTTATGAATGGTGCATAAATATCATTTAAGTAAACAGTTGTTGTAACTTGATTTGATGCCATGGGGTTTCCTGCGGAATCAAATATTGAATTTGAATTAATATTTATTTTTAGAGTATCTTCTGTGGATGCTGCTCCTATGATTTTGAGAGATAATCTTAATTCATTAAGATTTAAAGATTGAATAAAATTCCTCGAAAATGTATTGTCTAAGCTTAGTTCATCACTCGATAGGTCTAACTCAATATCCGATTCAACAAGAGTACCACTTGCAACCCCATTAGAATACTCAGTGTAAACAGCTTCATTAAAAGTAACATAAACGATTTCATTATTATTTGCTATTCTAATTTCTGTGATTACTGGGGCATCATTGTCAATTGTTAAAGTTAGGGTTCCAGGTTGACTCGATGGATTTCCTGCTCTGTCAGTTGCTGTTACATTTGCAGATATTGTTCCATTGATGTTAGCTGGAACTGTCCATTCATATGTCCAAACAGTATTAGAATTTGTTTGGCTCATTTCGGCTGGCTGAAATCCTCCAATTGAAATTACTGGGGCTTTATTTATTGGTTCGTTTATTAAAGCAGTAAAGACGACATTACTGTTTGAACGAATAGCATTGTTGGTTGTATTAGAATTCAACTGAACTGTTGGTGGAGTGGTATCGCATGATCCCCATTGAGGATAGTTATTTGTACTTAAATTAGAAGAATTTGCAAATCCGCTTGGAAGGCTAGTAATATTAGTTGTACACCAATAAGATAGATTTTGATTAAAGTTTGATGCCCCATTAAACATATCATCCATATTTGTTACATTACCGGTGTTCCATGGACTGATGTCATTATTAAAGTTTTGAGCACTCACGAACATTTGCCCCATAGTAGTAACAGAGGAAACATCCCAACCACTGATATCTTGATTAAATACTCGTGCAACTTTAAACATGTCAAACATATCAGTTACTGAGGATACATTCCAATTACCAATATCTTGATTAAATGCAAAGTTTTCATAAAATAAGGCCCTCATATTTGTTACATTTACCGTATTCCAATTTGATATATTTCCATTAAATGCATAGGCTCCGATGAACATGGAACGAATATTAGTAACACTGGATAGATCCCAATCATTGAGGTTTTGGTTGAATACAATAGCCATTCTAAACATATGATCCATGGCAGTAACACTCGATGTATCCCAAGAATTTAATGGTTGATTAAACACACTAGCTTCATTGAACATGTATTGCATATTGGTCACATTACTTGTATCCCATGAATCAATATTTTGATTAAATGCATAAGCTGTACCAAACATATGACTCATGTCTGTAACACTGGAGGTGTTCCAGTTTCCAATCGCGTGGTTAAAAGATGAAGCACCACTAAACATGTATTTCATGGAAGTCACACTTGAGGTATCCCAAGATCCTATATCTTGATTGAACCCTGAATTTCCACCAAACATTTCATACATAGTATTCACATTACTAGTGTTCCAATTGTTGAGTGTTGAAGAAACATTAGCACTTTTAAACATTGCTCGCATATTTGTGACATTCGAGGTATCCCAAGAAGAGATATCTTGATTTGTTGTTTTATTCTCGAATAGGCGATTCATATCTGTAACTAATGAGGTACATATACAATCTAGATCAGCATCTCCACTAGTGATTTTTGATCTAAGTGTAGTTTCATCTACTGCAGTGATTGTTTTACCATTTACCAAACCAGTATCTCCGTTAACTGCTGTTGAACAGACTATGGTTTCTCCATTAGTTGCCAAAGTAAAAACAGAATCTATCAGTAGCGTCAAACTAGCATTTCCGGAATATGGTTTGTTTGTTGAATCTGTCGCAGCTACACTAACCGCAAAAGAGCCTGTACTCACTGAAGAGGGAACTTGCCAGTAATAAGTCCATGTCGTTGAGGTAGATCCTTGAGTCATGGCAGTATCGCTTACCACTCCAGCTAAAGAAATTAGAGGCGAAGCAGTCATATTCTCTGAGAAAGTTACAGTCAATGTTACTACTCCAGAAGTAATAATATTGTCGGAATCATTACTTGTGATTGTTGCAGAGGCCACTGAATTACATGTTCCCCAATTAGGTAAATTATTTGATTGTAATGCTGATCCAGTGGCAAAGGCTGTCGGCTGAGAACTGAAATTCACGGAACACCAACCAGATATGTCTTGATTAAAACTTGCAGCACCATTGAACATGTAATTCATCAAAGTTACATTCGAAACATCCCAACTACTTATATCCTGGTTAAATACATCTGCACCTCTAAATAAATTTTCCATTTGAATAACAGAAGAAACATCCCATGAACCAATGTCTTGATTAAAACTATCTGCTTCATAGAACATTTGATTCATGTTCACAACATTTTGGGTATCCCATGTGCTGATATCCCCATTAAAATTTGTTGCTTCTCTAAATAAGAATTCCATATTGGTCACAGATGATACGTCCCAAGATCCAATATTTTGGTTGAATGCTGAAGCACCGTTAAACATGTAGCGCATGTTGGTTACAGATGATACATCCCAAGATCCAATGTCTTGATTAAAACTTGCAGCACCATCAAACATTTCATTCATATAGATAACATTTGAAACATCCCATGCACCAATATCTTTATTGAATACTTGAGCACCGACAAACATTTGTATCATATTAGTGACACTCGAAACATCCCACGTACCAATATCTTGATTGAATACTCGAGTACCATAAAACATGAGTTTCATATTGGTTACAGAAGAAACATCCCAACCGCTGATATCTTGATTAAAGTTATAGGCCCTATCAAACATTCGCATCATATTGGTTACTTTGGAAACATTCCAAGAACTGATATCTTGATTAAAATCAGTTACCCCCCAAAACAAATCCTGCATATTGGTGACATTGGAAGTATCCCATGAAGAAATATTTTGATTAAATGAAAAAGTTGAAGAACCGCCGAATAAGGAATACATTGAGGTGACTAACGTCGTTACAACACGATCCCAATCGGTATCACTTTTATCTTTTGCTGCAATAGAAGTATTATCGTGTGCTGTGTATAAAACATTGCCTATGTATCCTGTGTCTCCAGCACTACAATCTCTACATTTGACCGTAACACCGTTAGTATCCATATAAAACATGGGTTCAATCTGAATTGTCAAACTAGCATTTCCAGAATATGGATTGCTTGTTGAATCTGTTGCAGCAACACTTACTGCAAAAGAACCTGTTGTAACAGAGGACGGTACTTGCCAGAGGTATGTCCACTCAGCGGCTGAACTTCCCTGTGTCATGACTGTATCTGTTACCATTCCAGTTATTGTGATCAGTGGTGAAGCAGCCATGTTCTCTGAGAAAGTAGCTGTAAGAGTTACTACTCCAGAAGTAATTATATTGTCTGAATCATTACTGGTAATTGTTGCTGTTGTGGAAGTTATGTTATAGAGCTGTGAAATCTCTGTTGAGCTTAAACTGCGATTCCATATCCCAACATCATCTATTTTACCATCAAAATAATACCAATGACCATTACTCTGTCGATGTAAACCAATTGCTAAGCAGTCCAATATTTGATATGAAGCAGAGGCTGAGGAAGCAATTTCCTCTCCGTTTCGATAGATTTTCGCATTAGAACCATCTGAAACAACTGAGATCATTTGCCATTGATTTAAATCTGCCTGATCAGAGACACTACCTTGGAATCCAAAACCATTTGTTCCCGAGGATGTTACTCTTCCGTTTTCACCATCAAGGTTGATTCTAAAATTATTGCCGTTACAGTCTGCGTTATTCGCCAAAATGACAGACGATCGTGAATTGTTTCCTGTCCAATAATAGGTTTCTGGATTTATCCATACATTAAATGTGAAAGTTGAACCTAAATTAAAATCATGATCAAGGTCAATCCTTTTCCAATCTGATCCGTAACCTGTAATCCCATCCCAGTCAAAATCATAGGCGCTTTGTGCATTTCCATTTCTGTCTGTAGTAAGTTGTGGGCCGTTCAATACTGTACCGTGTTTCAAATTTCCACTTTCATCATTTGCATTTCCATTAAATGGATACCAGGCAACTAGACCGTTTGAGGGGAGGTAATCGGGTAGATCTAAAATATTAAAGGTTAGGCTATCAGTTCCAGAGTAAGCATTTCCAGATTTATCTTCTGCTTCGATAGTAACAGATACCTGATCTGAATCAAGAGTTGGTGTTACTTGCCATACATATTCCCATTTATTGAAAGCATCATCATTTTTCCATTTCCATCCTCCAGATGGTTCTGAGTATTCGCTGCTATTAGTGTCTTGATAAAGGCCTATAAAAAATGGTTCTTGAGATCTGACAGTAGAGTTATTTCTGCATAATAAGGTTAAATAATCATATTCTTCCTGAGTTTCAATACTTACTAATTCGACATTTAGTCTATTTAACACCAAATCCATTTGACTTGTATAATTGTACTTATTGGAAGATATAAAGTAGTTTGATCCATTAAAACTTCCAACTTTTATCATGCCAACCAATTCATGAACCTGTTCAGATGTTTCGATGAAAAGTTGTAATTGATCTTGACCCTCTCCGTAATCAGTGAAAACTAATTGATTGTAATTGGGATGAGAACTTGAATTTACGATGCCCATGTAAGCTAAATTTTCTCCACCACCAGAATTATTTGGTTCTTGAGTGTTTCCACTTGTACTCAACAACCAATGATCAGAGAAATTAAAGTCAATGGAAGGGATCATATTGTATGATTCTACATTTGATCCTTTTCTGATTTTAATTATTGTTTTGGTTACTGATTCTGAAAAACTAGCTGTAATAGTTACATTTCCTGAGTTAGATATTTGGGTCGCACCAAAAGTTGAAGTTGAAGTTAGTAAAAGTGTTGGCTTAAAGAGGTCAGTTGTTATGCCAAACTTTAGTGTTATACTATTAGTTTCTGAATATGAATTATTTGAAAGGTCTGTTCCAGAGACAGTTGCTGAAACTGAAAGTTCAGTAGTACTGGAAATTGCACCAGTGTATGTCCAGTTTTCTGATCCATTTGAAAAAGGACGTAAATATGTTTTAAAAGCATAGTCCCAATCAGAATCATTACTTCCACGACCACCAGAATAAGAATTCTGAGAACTTAGGTCTAAAAATCCAACATTTTGACTTTCGTCAGTCAAGGTTAGTCTTATTGTATATTTTGAACCTGAAGCAACAGAAATATTATCACTTGTAATATCGAAATATACATATTCTCCGCTGATGTAATTTCCGTTTGAATCATTGTAAGATGGGGTATACAAGTTTAAACTAGAGGCAAGTAGTGTTCCGGTTATACCTTCTCCTTGATAAATCTTAAAGGAAATAGGCTGAGGAGCTCCATTAATTACTGGGCACGCCATTTTCCAAGCAATCTTAGATAGTTGTCCCGTTTTACTAGCAGTGAAAGATTGCCATTGATCTGTTCCACCCGCTCCTGCATTAGTATTTGAATTATTAGCATCCAAAGCTTCTACTCCAAAAGAGGATGGTGACATCACAAGGGCGGTCTGTGAATTTGTGCTAAGTTGAATAGTAGGAGTAGCACTCATTGATTCATTGAAATTTGCTGTAATAATTACAGTATCTCCAGAGTTGATTTTATTGTCTGTGTAATTACTGCTTAATGATATTAATTGGGGCGCAGCATTGTCATTTGTTAGATTGCTACTCAAATATATATCATCATCCACAGTGCTTCCAGAGCTATCATAAATAGAAGTTGATCCTGATGGAGCTATCCTAAATTCCTCATTACCAGTTAAATTACCTGTTATTGATGCTGAAAAAGAAAACGCTTTCGAGTCAGATGAAACTTGGAAATTTAACGGATTGCTACTGGTTGTTGAAACAGCATTTTCAGGATCATAAATTGATATCAAAACATCAGATGCTTGAAGCGAAGAACTTGATGAACTGTCAGAGTATAAAGGTTCTAAAAAGGTAAGTGTTCCAGACAAAGATTGTTCATTAAATTCAAAATCAACCAAGCCAATTTCATTATTTCCTTTTAATGCAGGCAATCCATTATTTAGATTCCCTGTAATAATCCAAGTATTATTAAAATCCCATCCTTCGTCAGTGAATGTTGATTTAGTTTTTAATTGCTGGGTAGTTTTTGGAAAATCAATACTTCCACCAGCACTTGTTAAGTTTGTTATATCAGAATTCCAAAAATTATCAGCACCTTCATACGCAGAGCTTTGAGCTCCTACCACAGGTCCTACAAAAGATGAGTTACTTAGGATTGTTATAATTGATGAGGTGAAATTGTGAACCCTACCAGTATCATTGTTGTCATAGTCGGAATTCCCTGTGATTCCCCCAATGATAGAATCCTCCGCAGTGATTGTTCCAATAGAATAGGAATCAGAGATTTCAGAACCGGAATTAACCCCAACTATTCCTCCAACAAAACGAACCCCAAAAACATAGCCTTCAAAAAAACTTGTTCTTATAACACTACCCGGTTTCATTTTACCTACAATTCCTCCGATATTTATAGGATCACCCCCACCAGTAAAGTTTTGACTAGAGGTATAACCTGTAGTAGTTCCAGTGTAAGAAGAGGCATGAATATGTGAATTATTCCCAAGTCTTCCAACTAGTCCTCCTGTTGTAGTATTTCCTTTTACAAATCCTTCGAATACATGGTTTCCAATAAATTGGCCAGAGCTATTAATTAGTTCTCCAACAATGGAACCAACTCTAATGTCTCCAGTTATATTTGGTTGAAAAAGGTTAATGTTTTTGACAGTAGCAAAATTTGCATATCCGAATAATCCAATCTCAGTTCCTTGTGGTCTGGATATGTGTAAATTGTCAATATAATAACTTTGACCATCATACGAGCCTGTAAACTTTGTTGTT